>Ga0214172_1000120_pt1 | contig 42481 bp, 42 predicted proteins | sample TroBogEpilimnion_29_FD_153010 | JGI IMG/M metagenome (GOLD analysis project Ga0214172, IMG submission 153010) | Freshwater microbial communities from Trout Bog Lake, WI - 12JUL2007 epilimnion | ecosystem: Environmental > Aquatic > Freshwater > Lake > Epilimnion/Euphotic zone | place: Trout Bog...
GCAAGTCGGTCGCGGGCGCAAACGGCCAGTCGTTCATCAACGGCGCCCAGCAGTATTCGCCGTCCAACAATGGAGTTACTGTCTGTGTTGGCACAGGGAGTACGACGGTCCCTTCTGGTGTGCCCATAGTCTCGCCCTTCGGTGGCTTCGGCGGCGGGGGTGGCGGGGGCAATGCCGGCCGTAGCAGCAGCAGCTCCACTTCCGGCCAATACAACAATAATGGCACGGTGGGCAACGCGGTGATTTCAGTGGATCCGCAGACGCACAGCCTCGTGGTGATTGCCGATGAGGAAACAAGCCAGCAGATCAGCAACGTCATCGCCAGCCTCGACGCGCCTGCCGCCCAGGTGCTCATCAAGGTGGTTTTTGTGGAAGTGCAGGATAACAAGGCCTCCGCCGTTGGCGCGCAGGGCGACTATACGGGCTTCAATAAAAGTTTTTCACAAGTCACCGGTTATGTCACCAATTTTGCGGTGGCCGGTAAAGGCACCACCACGGCGGCGGTGGTTCCGGATACGATCACGCCAGTGAAACAAAGTGTAAACGCGAACAACAACTTTGGCCTGCCGCAGACGTTGAATGGGGCGACGGGGAATGGCGGGATTTATCAGCTGATGGGGAATGATTTCACGGCGACGCTCCAGGCCATTGCCACCGCCGGCAAGGCGCAGGTGTTGTCCCGCCCGTCCATTCTGGCGCGGGATGGCCAGCAGGCGGAGATCGTCGTCGGCCAGAGCATTTATTTGCCGAGCGGCGTCAGTTATACTTCGGTCGGCGGCAGCGCCTCCACCGTGCCCACCATCAACGGCACCTACCAGAACGTCGGCATCCAGTTGGACGTCACGCCCTTCATCGGCGCGAACAGCCTGGTGCAGATGATTCTGGAGCCACAGATCACCTCCGTTGATAACTCCACCCCCGGTCAGGTGATCCAGGGCGGCAGCCCCGGCATCGCGGGTGTGGGGGCAACGTCGCCGGTGTATGCCCCGAACATCAATAAGCGTTCCGCCAACACCGTGGTGGTGACGCCCGATGGCCAGCCGGTTGTTATTGGCGGCCTCATTGCCAATGATAAATCTTCCAACGATAGCAAAATCCCGATCCTGGGTGACATCCCGCTGCTTGGCGCCCTATTCCGATTCAGCGCCAAGTCCAGTGAGAAGAGCGAACTGCTCATCTTCCTCACGCCGCACATCGTCCGCGCGCCGGAACAGCTCGTCACCATGGCTGTCAATGAAACCCGCCAGTCGCCGCTCATCACCAATTCCATTCCGGAACAGGATCTGGACCATTACCTGGACCGGCTGCCGGTGAAGAAAAATTAGCCCATTGTTTTTTCCGGACGCCGCGCCAGACTGAATCCGCCCATGGAATTACACCGCCAACGACATTTCGTTTTCAGCCTGCTCGCCGCCACCTGGCTGCTGGTCGTCGGCTGGCAGGTGCAGGAACATCTGCGCGTGGTCGAAGCGGCCAAGTCCGATCTCCGCAGCCGCTCGCACGAAATCGCCGGCACCTTGAGCGCCGTCACCCGCGCCCTGCGTTTTCGTGGCGCAGTGTTTCAGGAGCGGCTGGAGCCCGTCCTCAGCGAACTCGTCAGCAATCGCACCAGCGTCCTCGTCAAATTGGTCTACGTCGGCCTCCTGAACACCGCGGGCGACCCCGTGGTGGCCGTCGGCGACACGAATCTGTTTTCCCACGAAATCGTCACCGGGAATGAGCATTGGTCGGACACGGCGGTGGTCTTTGTCCTGCCGGTCGAGGGCGCCAGCGTCAGCCCCGAAGGCGTGACCAATAATCCCACCGTGGTGCTGCCGGCCTTTCATGACCTGACCAATGGCGCACCGCACAACCACGATTTTTCCCGACACGATCATCGGCCGGGCGACACCAACGCGCTTGGCTTTGGGGCCACAAATTTTCCGGCGCCGCCCACCAATGCCGCTGGCCAAAGCGAACCCCCCGGGTCGCCGCCTGATGGCGGGGACCGTCCGCGCGGCGGCAACCGCCGCCCGCCGTGGATGCGTGGCATGACCGATGCCGAATTCAAGACGCTCAACGCCAAGCGCGAACTGCACGGGCTCGTCCTCGCCATGTCCACGGAAAATTATCGCGCCCTCTGCACGCGGGATCTCTGGCAGCGCAGCCTTATTGCCTTTTTTGCCGCCATCGCCGCGCTCGGCGCCGGCCTGGCGTGGCGCAATTTGCGGCGCACGGCCGAGCTCCAAATCCGCCTCGTGCGCGCGAGCGAACTCAATGCGCACCTCAAGGAAATGAACCTCGCGGCCGCCGGCCTGGCGCACGAAACGCGCAATCCGCTCAACCTCATTCGCGGCCAGGCGCAGCTGATCGCGCGCCTGCCGGACGCGTCGCCCGATGTCCGCGACAAATCCAAAATCATCATGGATGAGACCGACAAGGTCACCGCGCAGCTGACCGAGTTCATCAACTACTCCCGTCCGCGCGAAGTCCGGCGCACCAAAATCGCGCTCACCGCCGCCTGTTCGGAAATCGTCCGCACGCTCGGCTACGACATCGAGGAAAAGAAATTGCGCGTGGAAGTCCTCGGCGACCCGCTGGCGGTGGAGGCCGATGAGCAATTATTGCGGCAGGTGTTGTTCAACCTGCTTATCAATGCCACCCAGGCCCTGGGCGAGGGCGGGCAGATCACCGTGGACGTGCGCCGTGCCAGCGCCACCGAAGCCGTGCTGGAAGTCCGCGACGACGGCCCCGGCGTTACGCCCGAAAACCGGCCGGAAATTTTCAAACCCTATTTCACCACGCACCAGAAGGGCACCGGCCTCGGACTCGCCGTCGTCTCGCAAATTGTTTTGGCCCACGGCTGGGAAATCGTCTGCCTCCCGAACGCCCCGCGCGGCACCGTCTTCCGGCTCACCCATCTGAAAATCGCCGCGTAACGCTCGCGGGGCAGGGGAGCGCGGCTGCGCTTTCGCGAGTCCTGATGGTATGGGTTTTCCGGTTGCGCACCGAACGGGGCAGGCGCTGCGCATTAAGACAATCCGTGCGCCGGTACCCTCATGCCGCCGGCGGCAGCCGCAGCGTGGCGTCCAGCGGCGGCAGTTCAGCCAGATCTTTTCCACCCGTGCCGCCGCCGAGTTTTTGCAGCTTTTCGCCCGAAGGTTTGATGCGCGATTCGTAGCTGCCCACCGCCTGATTGAACGCCCGGTTCGCCGTGTCCAGCCCGCCCCGGATCTTTTCCAGATGCTCCGTGAACGTCACCACGCGCACGAATAATTCCTGTGCCGCCTCGGCGATTTTTTGCGCGTTTTCCGTCTGCGCGTGTTGCTGCCAGCTCACGCTGACCGATCGCAGCAGCGCGATGAGCGACGCGGGGGTGGCGAGCAAAATCCGTTTTTCCGCCGCCCAGATGATCAAGTCGTGATCGCCTTCCAGCGCCGCGCTGAACAGCGATTCCGCCGGCACGAACAGCACAACGTAATCCAACGCGTTCGGAAACTGGGACGGATAATCGCGGTCGGCCAGGGCTTTGATGGTGCCCTTCAATTTTGCCGCGTGCGCCGCCAGCGCCTCGGCGCGCTTCACCGGTTCGGCAGATTCCAGCGCGGTGAGAAAATCAAAGTCCGGCACTTTCGCGTCCACGATGATAAAGCGGTCGCCCGGCAGCTTCACCACCAGGTCAGGACGGTTTTCGCCGGACGTGATTTGCTCGGTGAAATCGCAGTGCGCGCTCATGCCCGCCGCCTCCACCACCCGCCGCAGCGTTTCTTCGCCCCACTTGCCGCGCGCCTGATTGGAGTGCAGCACCAGCCGGAACTGTTGGGTCTCCTGCGCGAGCGACTGGTTGGATTGTGCCAGCGTTTCCAAGTGCTTCTTGACCTCGCCCAGCGCCGATGACTGCGCCGCGCTGCTCTGCTGCAGGTTTTTCTGATAGGTCTCCAACTGCTGTTTAAGCGGCTCCACCAGGCCTTTGATGGCCTCCTGCCGCTGCGCCAGATCGCCTTTTGCGGTCTCCTGAAATTTGCCGTAGGACTGTTCCGCCAGCCGCAAAAACTCCGGCGCCGTCTGCTTCAGCGCGTCCGCGCTCAATGCCTTGAACGCCTCGCGCAGGTCGACGATCGCCTTTTCCTGCGCGGCCTTGGCGTCGCGCAGGTGCTGTTCGTGCAACTGCTTCTGCTCGGCGAGAATCCGTTCCGCCGCCGCCTGATTGGCCAGTGCCGTTGCGAGCGAAGATTGGTTTTGCGAAAGCTGTTCGCGGGTCTGGTTCAATTCCGTTTCGCGTTGGGCCAGTTGCTGGCGCAACTCGGTTTCCAGCCGCGCATCGGCAGGTGCCGCCGCGCGTCCGCGCCCCAGCAGCCAGCCGATGAGCAGGCCCAATCCACCGGCAATGCCGGCCGTAATGACTATGGTGATTCCAAGTGGCATATTGATTTACGGGCGTGGCTCTTAGTCCCGGAGGGACGTCAGATAGTAGCCTACGGCGTCAGCCGTGGGACAGTTGTATTAATAACCCCTCAGCCCCAGAGGGGCGACAGATTCAGGTTCGGCTACTTCCCGCGGCTATTTCAAAAGTGCGCGATGACCTCAATCTCCACGCTCGCGCCCTTGGGCAGCGCCGCCACTTGCACCGTGGAGCGCGCCGGAAAGTTTTCCGTGAAATACTTCGCGTAGACCGCGTTCATGCCGGCAAAATCGCCGAGATTCGTCAGGTACACCGTGCTTTTCACGACGTGGGCGAACGTGAGGTGCTGGTCGTCCAAAATCGCCTTCACGTTTTCCAGCACGCGTTCCGTTTGCGCCTGGATGTCGCCGGGAACCAGGTTGCCGTCCGCCGGGTTGATGGGAATCTGGCCGGCGCAGAACAGCAGGTCGCCGACGCGGACACCGTGGCTGTAGGGACCGATGGCCGCGGGTGATTTTGCCGGTTTGATGATGGTTTTAGCGGCCATAATATTGCGGGACAGTGTTGCGCCTTTGAAATGGCAGGTCAAGAAATCCGCATTGCTTTTCATTCGCCCGCCGCCGCGGGCGCTGCTATGCTCTGTAGCCAAATAATGTCTGTTCCGTCCAATTCCAGCCCGACCAACGAGCAACTGCAAGCCGCCGCCGCAATTCTCGAACAGGCGGCCGCCAATCGCGCGCTGCTGGCGCAGCTGTCCATCGCGGACCGCACACGCTTATTAAAGGCGGCGGGCGACATCTATTGTCCCGACGTGGCTCAGCGGCGGCGCCTGGTGAAGGCCAGCTCCAAGCAGCGCAAGGCCGAGAAAACCGGGCGCGACCAGTCCCGGCTCAACGAAACCGGCATCCGCAAACTGCGCCGCGAGAAAGTCTTCACCACGCCGAATGTGTTTCCGCCCAAGTATTTCATCCAGGCCGAAGTCGCCGACAACCCGGAATTCCGCGAAGTTGTGGAACCGCAGAACTGCTACATCTGCAAACAGGATTTCTCCACCATCCATCACTTCTACGACCAGCTGTGTCCCAAGTGCGCGGAGCTAAACTTTTTCAAGCGCACCGAATCCGCCGATTTGCGCGGGCGCGTGGCGCTGCTCACCGGTGGTCGGGTGAAAATCGGTTATCAGGCCGGTATCAAGTTGCTCCGCGCCGGTGCGCAGCTCATCGTCTGTACCCGTTTTCCTCGCGACTCGGCGCTGCGATACGCCGCCGAGCCCGACTTTCAGGACTGGGGCAGCCGGCTGGAGATTTTCGGCCTCGATTTACGCCACACGCCCAGCGTGGAGGCGTTTTGCAAACATCTGCTCACCACGCGCGCCCGGCTCGACTTCATCATCAACAACGCCTGCCAGACGGTGCGCCGTCCGCCGGATTTCTATGAGCACATGATGGCCCGCGAGAACGGGCCGCTGCATGACCTGCCGCCCGATGCCGCCAAGCTGCTGGGCGCCTACGAAGGCTTGCGCGGGTATCACCTGCTCCCGGAAGGTGGCGTCTCCGACCTCACGCGTTTCGCTGGAGTTCAAGCTTCAGCTGGCTCCCCGGACAAGCTAAAGCTTGAACTCCAACAGGTCGGCCTCACCCACGCCGCCGCCCTGTCGCAAGTGCCATTGCTGCCGGATGAGCTGGAAGCGCAGAAAGCCTTGTTCCCCGAAGGCCGGCTTGACCAGGATTTGCAGCAGGTGGATTTGCGCGAGCGCAATTCCTGGCGGCTACTCATGCATGAGGTTCCCGCTGTGGAACTGCTGGAGGTGCAGCTCGTCAATGCGATCGCACCGTTCATTCTCAACGCCCGGCTCAAGTCGCTCATGCTCCGCACGCCGGAGCGCGACAAGCACATTGTCAACGTCTCGGCGGTGGAGGGGCAGTTTTACCGCAAATTTAAGACCACGCGGCATCCGCACACGAACATGGCCAAGGCCGCGCTCAACATGATGACGCGCACCTCGGCGGCGGATTACCACGTCGACGGCATCCACATGAACGCCGTGGACACCGGCTGGGTGACGGACGAGGATCCGGTGCACATCGCCGAGCGCAAGGTGGCGGAGCATCGTTTCCATCCGCCGCTGGACATTGTGGATGGCGCGGCGCGGATCGTGGACCCGATCATCGTCGGCGTGAACACCGGCGAACACGTCTGGGGGAAATTTCTAAAAGACTACCGCGAGACGGACTGGTGACGGAGCGCGCCCGCCCCCGGGCGTAGCAACGTGATGTTATCCGGCCGCTTTCATCAAACTCTGACGCGGGGTGGACAATTCTTTCTGTCGATTTGGCCTCGGACTTTTTGCGGCTTATTCCACGGTAAGTATTTTCGCCGGCCGCGCTTCTTTGCCGAGTTTCAACGGCCACGCGTCCCCGGCGCTCCGGCCCATGAGCTGTTCGCCCAGCGGCGATTGCGGGGTGATGACCATGATTTCCTTCCGGTCGTGCAAGACTTCCGTGCCGCCCGCCCGCGGACCGAGAAAATAGAAATTGTTCTCCCCGCTCATTTCCAGTTCCACCAATGCGCCCACCGCAATGCCGTCGCCCACCGCGAATTTCCGCACCCCGAGTTTCTGATACTCGGCAATCGCGGCCTCAAGTTCCGCCGCCTGCTTGGACTGGCCGCGCGCCAGATAGGAGGCTTCCAGCCCGCGCGTGTCGTATTTGTTCTCCGCCTTGTTGGATTCGTGCGTGGCCTCGGCGCGGGAGAACTGCGCGGCGCGGAAATAGATCTCCAGCTCGGCGGTGAGCTGGGCGGTGATCTTCTGGATGATGGCGCGTTTGTTCACAGGTATTTTCCCAGGATCGGCTTCAGGTCGGCGATGGTTTTTTTCGGCCAAAACTGTTTCTCGGTCATGATGGCATGCTTTAGCGCGGAATGGGCTTTCCAGTTCGGCTCCGCCGGAATCTGCGCGATGGCCTGCACCACGATTTTTTTCGCCATGTCGGCGTTGCGGTGGAGATTGGCCAGAATCATCGGGAGCGTGACATGTTCGTCTTCCTTCCAGCAATCGTAGTCGGTGGCCATCGCCAGCGTGGCGTAGGCGATCTCGGCCTCGCGGGCGCACTTGGCCTCGCCAAGATTTGTCATGCCAATGACGTCGTAGCCGGCGGCGTGGTTGGCCAGAGATTCGGCCCGGGTGCTGAAGGCCGGACCTTCCATGCAGACGTAGGTGCCGCCGTTGTGGGTGTTCGCATCCGCGGCGATGGCGGCGCGCACGAGCACCTGCCGGAGTTCCTCGCTGATGGGTGCGGCAAAGGAGATATGGGCCACAATGCCGCGTCCAAAGAAGGTGTGGTTGGCCGATTGCTTGGTGCGGTCGAGGAACTGGTCAATCACCACGATGTCGCAGGGCTGGTAGTGTTCCTGCAACGAGCCCACGGCGCTGACGCTGATGATCCAGTGCACGCCCAGCTGCTTCATGGCCCAGATGTTGGCGCGGTGGTTTAGCTCGCTCGGCAGAATCCGGTGCCCGCGTCCGTGCCGCGGCAGAAACACCACCTCGCGCCCGGCCAGCGTGCCGGTGAGCAAATCGTCCGAGGTCGGGCCGAACGGCGTTTTGACTTTCACCCATTTTTGGCGCGTGAAGCCCTCCAGATTGTAAAGTCCGGTGCCGCCGATGATGCCGATCTTGTGTGTTGCCATGGAAAACCATTAACCGCGAACCGTGCGAAAGACACGCAAAAACGCCGGGTCCAGGAGGACGGTCGGGCAGGGGGCATCCCCGGAGCGCGCCCGTCCCGGGCGCAGCAACATCCAAGCTACCAGCCGCTCAACCTTTTTAATTGTCAGTCCATTGCCGGTTTGCTGCGTCCCTACGGCCCGCTAATGGTTTCTATGTTGTGTAGAAGCCGACGTGAGGCGGCTCATTCGTGGTTTGGGATTTTGGTTTTGGCACTGGCCGCTTCTACTATTTCCTGTGAGGTTTTATCCCCTTTCATTTGACTGGCCCCCGCTTTGGATTATATATATTTCAAATGAAAACTATAGTGTCTGCAACGCAAGGGCAGGCCGGTTTCTCCAGTTTGTTGAAACAGTCCAAGCTGCAAGGCATCGTTCCCGTGTCCAAAAATGGACGGGTTGAGGCGTTCATGGTGTCCCGGGAAAAAATGGCGGCCATCCTGGAGACTATGGAACTGCAAAAGGACTCTGGCTTGATGAAATTGGTCCGGAAGGACCGGGCCGGCCGGGTGGTTTTCAGCGAGGTGCCGGATATACTCTAAGGTGCTCTGGTCGCCTCAGGTTGAGAAATACGTCCGTAGTCAGGCCCCGGTGCCGCGCCGTGAGCTCTGGCGGGAAATTAAAAACCTGGCCACCTGGGATGGCCGTGAAAACCCGCCGCACATCCGTCACTTGGAGGATGATTTGTCCGGCTATTCCCGGGTGCGAATCAAAGGTGACCGGATCATATTCCGGCAGGATTTTGAAAACGGACAGCGGGTGATCAAGTGTCTTTATGCCCGGGATCGGAACACCATTTACGAAGTGTTTCGTGAACTGCTGTTGGATGAGCTGGCCGGCTAAGCTGTGCGGTTAGAATTCACCCGCGTGCAGCGCCGGCTTTCCAGTTCCGTGTTCCGCCAGCCGTGTTCCGTCGTTTGCGCCTTTTGCGCCTTTTCGCGGCTGATTTTGTAAGTTTCCGCTTTCCACTTTTTTTGAGCTGCCCACTGCCCACTGCCCACTTGTTTCCATTCCGCATTTGCCTCGCGCCCTTCCTTTTCTCCGCTGGCGTTTGCCGGTGGTTGGATTATTCTGCGCGCATGGAACTCTTTCACAAAATTCTGAAGGCGGCCGTGGATGGCGGCGCGTCGGACATTCATATCAAGGTCGGCACGCCGGTCATCTTCCGCATCAGCCGCGAGTTGATTTCGATTGATTGTCCCATCCCCACGGAGCAATGGCTCAACCTGGTGGTGGCCGGCATGACTCCCGTGCACATGCAGAAGAAGCTGGAGGAGGACCGGGAGGTGGATTTTTCCTACCACCTCCCCGCGCTGGGGCGCTTTCGCACCAATGTCTTCCAGCAACGCGGCACCTGGGCGCTGGCCATGCGCCATGTCAAAGCCACCGTCCCCAGCTTTGAACAGCTCGGCCTGCTCGAGCAGATCAAGTCGCTGGCGGAATCCCCGCGCGGCATCGTGATGGTCGCCGGCTCCACCGGCTCCGGCAAATCCACCACGCTCGCCGCCATGATCGAGCACGTGAATGCCAATTTCAAAAAGCACATCATCACGCTCGAAGATCCCATCGAGTTCGTTTTTGAAGACAACCAGTCCGTCATCGAGCAGCGCGAGATCGGCCTGGACACCGCGAACTTCTACGGCGCCCTCAAACACGTACTGCGCCAGGACCCGGATATCATCATGCTCGGCGAAATGCGCGATGCCACCACGTTCACCGCGGCGATGAGCGCGGCGGATACCGGCCACCTGGTGTTCTCCACCCTGCACACCACCACCGCCGCCCAATCTATCACCCGCATTCTGGATTTTTTCAAGGCGGACGATCGCGAACAGATCCGCCGCCAGCTCGCCGGCTGTTTGCGCGGCGTGATCTGCCAGCGCATGGTGCCCACCGTGGATGGCAAAATGACGCCGGCCTTGGAAATCATGATCAACTCCCCGCTCATCAAAAAGATGCTCGAGGAAAACCGGCTGGATAAGCTGACGTCGGCCATTGAAACCGGTGCGGATGACGGCATGCTGACCTTCAACCAGTCCCTGTTCAATCTCGTGAAAGAGGGCCGGGTCACCCAGAAGGAAGCTCTGGCCAAGGCCAGCAATCCGCAGGCGCTGGAAATGAATTTCAAGGGCATCTTCCTGAACGAAGGCGGGCGCATTGTCGGCTAGCCTGGCCCCGGGAATCAACCCCGTCCGTTATTGATGAACTGGGTTGTTGCCACCTTGCTGTCCGCGTTCTTTCTCGGGCTTTACGATCTCTGCACCAAGTACGCGGTGCGGGCGAACGCCGTCACGCCCGTCCTGTTTTTCAGCACGCTCACCGGCGCGGTGGTGTGGCTCGCCCTGCTGCTGGTGGAGGCCGTTCATCCGGGCCTGTTGCCGCCCTCGCTCGTCCCCGATCCGCTCACGGGCAAGCAGCATCTGCAGCTCCTGCTGAAATCCGGCATTGTGGCCTCCTCCTGGATCGGCACCTACTACGCGCTGAAACATCTGCCCCTCTCGCTCGGCGCGCCCCTCCGCGCCATGAGTCCGCTGCTCACCCTCTTCGGCGCCATGCTGCTTCTGGGCGAGCGGCCCACCTGGCTGGAAACGCTCGGCATCCTCACCACCTTGGGATCCTTTGTGGGCTTGTCCGTCGCGGGCGCAAGTGAGGGGGTTCATTTTCACCGCAACAAATGGGTGTGGCTGCTGCTCCTGGGCACCCTGTTCGGCGCCGTCAGTTCGCTCTACGATAAATACCTCTTCACCACGCTGAATTTCTCCGTGCCGACCGTGCAATGCTGGTTCCAGATTTATCTGCTGGTGTTTTTTGCCCCGTTCGCGCTCGGCTGGAAACTGCGGCTGTGGGCGCGGAACGAATTTCGCTGGCGCTGGAGCATCCCCTTCATCGCGCTGTCGCTGCTGGTGGCGGACTATCTGTATTTCGGCGCATTGCGGCATCCGGACGCGCTTGTGGCCATCGTCATGAGCCTGCGCCGCGCCAGCACCTTGGTGGCGTTTGCCGGCGGCCTCTATTTTTTCCACGAATTGAACGGCTGGAAAAAACTGCCCGCCGTCCTCGGCATCCTCGTCGGCATCGTCCTGACCCTGCTCGGCTGAAAGGGTGTCCCCCGGCGCGCGCCCGTCCCGGACGCAGCCACGGCGGCCACCATTTTTTCCGCTTTCCGCTTTCCGCTTTGCCTCAGTTGGGGGTTGGGTCTATTGTTCCCGGCATGAGCGACAACAGTTCCTTCATCCGCGAAGACCCCTGGCGCATCTTCCGCATCATGTCCGAATTCGTGGACTCGTTCCAGACGATGTCGCAGGTGGGCCCGGCTGTGACGATTTTCGGCTCGGCGCGGACAAAGCCGACCGACAAGTATTACCGCGCCACGGTGGAAATTGCCAAGGGTCTGGCCAAACACAATCTGGCGGTGGTCACCGGCGGCGGCCCGGGCATCATGGAGGCGGCGAACAAGGGCGCGACCCACGCGGTGGGCAAGTCGGTGGGCTTGAACATCGAACTGCCGCATGAGCAGAACGGGAACAAGTTTGTGAATGTGCCGATTCATTTTCATTATTTCTTCGCGCGCAAGGTGTGTTTTGTGAAGTACAGCCTGGGCTTTGTATTCATGCCCGGCGGCTTCGGCACGCTGGACGAGTTTTTTGAGGTGCTGACGCTGGTGCAGACCGAGCGCATCCCGCAGTTCCCGCTGATCCTGTTCGGCCGCGAGCATTGGAAGGGCCTGCTGGCTTGGATGAAATCCCGTCTGGATAAGGAGGGATTCATCAGCCCCGGCGATCTGGATCTGGTGAAAATCACCGACGACGTGGACGAGGTCATTCAAATTATCCGCGATTACGAACGGCGGGTGGGTCCGCCGGGCACCTTGCCGCAGGCGTTTGCGTGACCCATGCGTCCGCTGATCCAGGAAGTTATAACCGCGCAGACCCCGGAAGCGCTGGTGGCCCGGTTGCGGGGTGAGCCGGGGCTGGTGCTGCTGCGCACAACGCAGTTCGACACCCCGGCCGCCCGGTATTCGTTCGTCACGGCAAAACCATTTCTCACGTTTCGCTCCTTGGGGTCGCGCTGCGAACTCTGTTTCAGTCCATCGCCGGATGCCGCGTGCCCCGCGCCTCAAGTGCAGTTTGGCAACCCGTGGCATCTTCTGGACGCACTCATGGCGCGCTACGAATTGCTGGATGAGATTGATCTGCCATTCCCGCTCGGCGGCGCATTCGGCTACTGGGGCTACGACCTGAAGAATTTCACCGAGCCCAAACTGCCGCGGCGGGCCGTGAACGATTTGGAACTGCCCGATTGCCACGTGGGTTTCTATGACAGCCTGGTGGTGTTTGATCATCGGCTCGGCAAGGTCAGCGTGGTGGCCACCGGACTGAGCGCCGACGGCTCGCGCAGTGAGGCGCGGGCGCAATCGCAATATGAATTCTGGCGCATCAGGCTGGCGGACACGGCCGAGGCAACCCTCATCCCGGACCGCTCTGGTTCCGAAAGGTCGGAGGAGAGCCCGTTTCCGCGGCCCTCTCTCCTGGGGGAGCGGGCAGGGTTAAGGGCGGGTGTTACCTCCAATCTGACCCGTGCTGAGTTCATTGCGGCGGTGACGCGGGCGCAAAAATATATCCGGGCCGGGGATATTTATCAGGTCAACCTCTCCCAGCGGCTGACGGCAGACACCGGCCAATTGCCAATGGAGGAACGGAACCAGCCGGCTCGCGTGGACGCTCGGTCCGCGGGTCAAAGCAGTCCAGAGCGCGGGGAGCGGAGTGCAGCCTTGGCAATGGGGTGGGCGATGTTTGAACGCTTGAGCACCGTTTCGCCGGCGCCATTCTCGGCCTACCTCGATTGTGATAGCGGCGAACGCTGCTTTCAAATCGCATCGTCCTCGCCCGAACAATTTCTGCGCATGAGCGGCGCGCACATTGTCACGCGGCCCATTAAGGGCACGCGCCCGCGCGATGCCGACCCGACCCGCGACGCGCAACTGGCCTATGAATTACAGACGAGCGCCAAGGAGCTGGCCGAGCTGGTGATGATCACCGATCTATTGCGGAACGACCTAGGCCGGGTCTGCGAATACGGCTCGGTGCAGGTGCCGGAGCTGGCGAAACTGGAAAAGTTCGCGCAGGTGCAGCATCTCGTGTCCACGGTGGAAGGCCGCTTGAAGCCGGATGTGACGCATTTCGCGGCGTTCGCCGCCTGTTTCCCCGGCGGAAGCATCACGGGCGCACCCAAATTCCGGGCGATGGAAATCATTGACGAGCTGGAGCCCATCTCCCGCGGGCCCTATTGCGGCGCGATCGGCTATCTGGGGTTCAATCGTGAAAGTCAGTTGAACATCGCCATTCGCACGGCGGTGTGTATGGGGGAACAGGTCCACTTTAACATCGGCGCGGGCATCGTGGCCGATTCCGATCCCGCCGCTGAATACGAGGAGACGCTGGCCAAGGCGCGCGGTTTTCTGGCCGCGTTGGAAGCCTCTGACCGCAGTATGAACCCTGGCCGGTTAGGAATCGTTTAACTGTTTTGCCGCCCCTAATTCGTGTAAGGGCGCGTCAGATATCCGGTTTGGCTACTGCATCTCCGTTTTTTTTTGATCCGTGTCCATCTAGGTCCATCTGTGGTTAAAAACTTTCCGCTTTTGCCCGGCCCTCACAAAACCTAGACTATGCCTATGAATTCGCCCGGATTTCCCGTGGTCCGCCCGCGCCGGTTGCGCACGTCACCCGTGCTGCGCCTTCTCGTCGCCGAAACGTCATTGAATGTTTCACAGCTCGTGCTGCCGCTGTTTGCGCGCTCCGGAAAAAAGCTGCGCCGGCCCATCGCGGCCATGCCTGGCGTGTTTCAGTTGTCCCCGGATGAGATTGTGCGCGAGGCCACAACGGCGCACGCGCTCGGCGTTCCCGCCGTGCTGCTCTTCGGCATTCCCGATAAAAAGGACGCCAAGGCCAGCGGCGCCTATGCCAGGAACGGCATTGTGCAGCAGGTCACCCGGCTGCTGAAAAAGGAACTGCCGTCGCTGCTGGTCATCACCGATGTGTGCCTGTGCGAATACATGGCGCACGGCCATTGCGGCATCGTGCACGACGGGAAAATCTTGAACGATCCGACGCTGGCGCTGCTGGCGCGCACGGCGGCGAGCCATGCCGAAGCGGGCGCCGATATCGTGGCCCCGAGCGATATGATGGACGGCCGCGTCCGCGCCATCCGCGCGGAATTGGACAACGAAGGTTTTGCGGACACGCCGATCATGAGCTATGCGGCGAAGTTTGCATCGGCGTTTTACGGCCCGTTCCGCGAGGTGGCGGAATCCGCGCCCAGCTTTGGCGACCGGCGCAGTTATCAGATGGACGCGGCCAATGGCAACGAGGCGTTGCGCGAAGTGGCGCTGGATGTGCAGGAAGGGGCGGACATGGTGATGGTCAAGCCGGCGCTGGCCTATCTGGATATTATTTACCGCGTGAAACAAGAGTTCGGATTGCCGACCGCCGCCTATGCTGTGAGTGGCGAGCACGCCATGATCAAGGCCGCCGCCGCCAACGGCTGGATTGATGAGCGGGCGGTGACCTTGGAAAGTCTGCTGGCGATGCGCCGCGCGGGCGCGGATATTCTCATTACCTACGCCGCGATGGATGTGGCGAAGTGGTTGAGGGCTTGAATGGCGGAGCGCGGATTGTGTCCCTCCGCAGTGAGCGGACAGCCCCGCCCGCGTTCAAAAAATCCCCAACGTCTCTGGTGATTCAGTCGCTGCGAGGTGAGCCAAGGCGCGCGCCGGCGAAAATAGGCTATAAACAAGCTCCTTTTGCGTTTGCGTTGTCCCTGCCGGCAAGCTAGGCTGCGCGTTCACTTTTTTTCACTATGATTGGATCAATTCGCAAACATTCGAGCTGGCTGTGGTGGGTTATCGCCGGCCTGACCATTATTTCCTTTGTGGTTTTCATGGGCTCCGGCCCGGCCCGCAACGGGGGCAGTCGCAACGCCAGCGATGTCGGCCGGATTTACGGCCACCAACTCACGGCGCAGGATTTCCAGAAGGCGCAGGCGGAATTTTACCTGTATTACTGGATGCGCTACGGCCAGTGGCCGGATAAGAGCGCCAGCTTCAGCCGCGAAGACACGGAACGCGAGATTTACATCCGCCTGCTGCTGGGGCAAAAGGCCAAGCAGCTGGACATCCATGTCAGCGAGGAAGCGCTGGTGGCTGCCGCCAGTGATTTCCTCCGCTCGCTCGGCCGCAACGGCCAGCCGGTGGCGATGGATAAATTTGTGGAGCAGGTGTTGACGCCCGAAGGTCTGACCGTGCTGGACTTGCAAAATTTCCTCCGCGATGAACTGGTGGTGCAGCAGATGATTCAGACGCTCGGCCTGTCCGGCGCGCTGGTAACCCCGCAGGAGGCTTCCCAGCTTTACGATCGCGAACATCAGGAAGTTTCGGCGCAGGCGGTGTTCTTTGCCGCGTCAAACTATCTGGCGCAGGTGGCCCTCACGCCGTCCGCCATCGGGCAGTTTTACACGAACTACATGGCCGCCTATCGCGAGCCGGATCGCGTGCAGGTGAGCTACGTTTTCTTCAACGTCACGAACTTCCTCGCGCAGTCCCGGACGGAATGGGCCAAGACGAACTTCACGGAATACGTGGAATCGGTCTATCGCCAATACGGCCAGAGCCAGTTCCCCGATGCCAAGACGCCGGATGAGGCCAAGGCCAAAATCCGCGATCTGCTGGTGCGTGACCGCGCGCTGCGGGATGCCCGCCAGGTGGCGAATGATTTTGCGACGGCGGTGTTCGCCGTGGAGCCGGCCAAGCCGGAAAATCTGGCCACTTACGCCAAGCAGAAGGGCCTGGTTGCCCAGCTGACCGCGCCGTTCTCGGCCAATGCCGGACCGGAAGAATTCAACGCGTCGGCGGCCTTCACCAAGGCGGCGTTTCAATTGAGCGCGGACGAGCCGTTTGCCGGGCCGATTGCCGGGCCGGATGGAGTTTACGTCATGGCATTGGCAAACCGGTTGCCGAGCGAAATCCCGGCGTTCGAACAGATCCGCCGTCGCGTGACGCAGGATTATCTGGCCCGTGAGGCTGTGGAACTGGCCCGCCGCGCCGGAACCAATTTCTATTACAGCGCCAGCGTTCAGTTGGCTGCCGGCAGCACGTTTGCGAAAACTGCCGTGGCCGGCGGGTATACGCCGCTGGTCCTGCCGTCATTTTCCTTGAGCACGTCGGATCTCCCGGGCTTCAGTGACCGGACGGGCCTGGGTCAGCTCAAGCAGGCGGCGTTCACCACGTCGCCCGGCCATGTCGGCGGCTTTCAGCCGACCAGCGACGGCGGCTTTGTGCTGTTTGTCCAGCAACTGTTGCCGGTGGATCAGACGGAAAAAAATGCGTCGCTGCCGCAATTTCTGGCGCAGGTTCGCCGCGCGCGGCAGAACGAGGCGTTTAATCTCTGGCTCCAGGCCGAGGCCAACCGCGAATTGCGCGATACGCCGTTTTACCAAAAACAAGCGACGGGCGCGGCCAAACAGCCGTGAGCGCCGCCATCAAACTTTCGGCGCCCGCCACGCGCGGGTTCTGGGAAATCCCCGTCCTGTTTGAAGACGAGCATTTGCTGGTGCTCGACAAACCCGCCGGCCTGCTCACCTCCCCCGACCGGCACGACGAGAATCGTCCGAGCCTCATGCGGCTCCTCATGGATGGCTTGGCCGCCGGCAAACCATGGGCGCGCGAACGCAACCTGACTTACCTGAGCAACCCTCACCGGCTCGATTTTGAGACCAGCGGCGTCCTGCTGCTGGCGAAAACTAAACCGGCCGCGATCACGCTGGCAGACTCCTTCGGCGCGGAACAGCCGGTGCGAAAATACGTCGCGCTCGCCTGGGGCAGTCCCGAGGCCGCCACCTTTGAGGTGGATGCCAAATTGGCGCCGCATCCGGTCAAGCCCGGCCAGATGTGCGTGAATCCCCTCGAAGGTAAAAAGGCCAAAACGGAATTTGAAGTGCTCGAGTCCTTTTCCGACTGGTCGCTGCTGCGTTGTGTGCCGCTGACCGACCGGACGCATCAGATCCGCGTTCATCTGAAGCACGCGGGGTTTCCCGTGGTGGCCGACGATCTCTACGGCGGCAAAAAGCTCTGGCTTTCGCGGCTCAAAAAGGATTTTTACCTCAAGCCCGGCCGCGATGAACGCCCGTTGATGGCGCGCGCCGCCCTGCACGCCGAGGAGTTGACCCTGCCGCATCCGGTCACGAACGAACTCGTGACCATCAAGAGCGAGTGGCCTAAGGATTTGAAGGTTGCGGTGAAATATCTCCGTCAATACGCCACCGGCCCCAGCCGTCGCGGCCAAATGGACGAAGAGTCGGAATCCGCGCCGGAATAATGTTCGTGGCGCCAGTGGCGTCTTGGCGGTTAGCTCACCGCCCAGTTCAAGATGGCCTTCTGCACGTGCAGCCGGTTTTCCGCCTGCGTGAAAATGGTGTCCGCGTGCGCCTCAAAAGTGGCCGCGTCAATCTCCTTGCCGCGATACGCCGGCAGGCAGTGCATCACCAATGCCCCGGGCCTGGCGAGCTTTACGAGCGCGGCGTTGATCTGGTAGCCGCCCAGAACCCGGATGCGCTCGGCGGCCTCGGCTTCCTTGCCCATCGAAACCCACACGTCCGTATAGAGCATATCCGCACCGGTCGCGGCGGCCTGCAAATCTTCCGTGACCATGATGTTTCCACCCGCGCGCTTCAAAATTTCCGCGGCTGGCTGAAAGGCTTTCGGCGCAGCGATGCGCAGTTCAAAGCCCAATTTCGCCGCCGCAAAAATCCACGATACCGGCACGTTGCACGCGCCGTCACCCACGAACGTCACGACCTTGCCGGCGATCGGCCCGTGCGTTTCTTCAAATGTGAAAATATCCGTGAGAATCTGGCAGGGATGCTCGTCGTCGGTCAGCGCATTGATGGTTGGAATCTTGGAAAACTCCGCAAACTCCTCCACATCGCTCTGCGCATAGGTGCGGATGACCGCCCCGTGAATCATGCGGCCCAGCACGCGCGCAGTGTCCTTGATCGGTTCGCCGCGGCCGAGCTGGATGTCGTTCGCGTTGAGAAACATCACGCCGGCACCGAGTTCGCGAATGCCGGTCTCGAAGGAAACCCGCGTGCGCGTGGACGATTTGGAGAAAATCAGCGCCCAGGTCTGGCCGGCGAGCGGCTGCGTTTTGTGCTGGCCGCGCTCGCGCTTGAACACGCTGGCGTCGCGCAGGATGGTTTCAAAGTCCGCGCTCGCCAATTTTTCCAATGATAACAAATGCTTCATGATGCAACAGTTCCGGGAATTCACGTCCAAAGAAAATTTTATAACCGAATGGCGCTGCGCCGTCACTTCTTTTTCTTGGCGGCATCGGCTGCCCGCCAGAGATACCAGGCCGCCGTGGTGGCGTGCGGACGCCATTTTTTACCGAAGGCCAGTAGCGCCTTCGGCTTCGGCATGGCGCGCTTTTTGTAGGCGACGCGAAAACCGTTGCGCACGCCGAAATCATCGGCGGGCAAAACATCTTCGCGTCCCAGCTGGAAAATTAACAGCATCTCCACCGTCCAACGGCCGACGCCGCGCGCCGCGGTGAGCCGGGCCACGATTTCGTCGTTACTCAATTTTCCAATCTGCTGCGAATTGGGAATGGTGGCATCCAGGGTTTTGGCCGCGATGTCGCGAATGGCCGCGATCTTGGCGAAGGAAAACCCGCAGGCGCGGATCTGGTCATCTGTCACCCGCGGCAAATCTTCCGGCTTGGGAAAACGGCGTTTGGGAAACAGTTTCTTGAACCGCGTAAGGATGGTGTTGGCCGCCGTGCCATTGAGTTGCTGGTGTGCGACCGCCTGAACGAGTGATTGAAACGGCGAGCGCCACGGCTCGTGTTCCAGCTGACACGGACCAACTTCGCGGATGAGCCGCCGCATGACTGGATCCACGGCCGAAAGATGTTTGAGCGCGGCGGCATTCATGGCTTCAGCTCAAACCAGCGACTTCACGACTTCCTCAATCTTGGAAATGCCCTCGCCCGCCTCCTGCGGTTTGAGATTTAGCGGCGGCAGGAGCCGGATGATTTGATTTCCCGCCGGCACCGTCAGCACGCCCGCCGCGTGCAGCCGGTTGACGAATTGCAGGGCCGGCGTCTTGTCGCTGGCGGCAAACGCGGGGATGTTTTCCGCGAGTTCAATGCCGAGCATAAAGCCCATGCCCCGCGCGGATTTCACGACGGTGGGATAAGTCTCGGCCAGCCGCTCGATTTCGGATTTCAGCCATGCCCCCAGCTTGCGCGCCTGCTCCGCCAGATTTTCCTGTTCGATGACTTCGAGGATTTTCAGCGCCACGGCGCAGGCCAGGGGCGTGCCGCCGTAGGTCGTGCCGTGTGTTCCCGCGCTCAACAAATCCGCATACGGCGCGCGCACCCAGAACGCACCGATGGGGAAACCGCCGCCGAGCGACTTGGCCATGGCCAGACCGTCGGGCAGAAACTGGTCGCCGCCGGGCACCCCTTCGAGAATTTTCTGAAAGCTCTGGAATTTCCCGGTGCGGTAATGACCGCATTGCACGCCGTCTATGAGCAATAGTAGCTTTTTTTCGTCGCAGAGGGCGCGCAGGCCGAGGAGGTATTCCGGCGTGGCGGGCGTGACGCCACCTTCGCCCTGCACGCCTTCGATGAGAATGGCGACCGTGGCGGGTGAAATTTCTTGCCGCGCCGCATCCAAATCGTTGTATGGAATGTGCCGGAATCCCGGCACCGCCGGCTCAAATCCTTTTTTGACTTTGTCCTGGCCGGTGGCGGCAATGCCGGCGAGCGTCCGGCCGTGAAACGAATGGGTCGCCGTGAGAATTTCAAACCGGCCTTCGTCGTGGCCGAATTTTCGCGCGAGTTTAAACAGGCCTTCATTCGCCTCGGCGCCGCTGTTGCAAAAGAAAACTTTGCCGGGGCCGATGCGTTTGACGAGCTCGGCGGCGAGCCGGCCCTGCGGCTCGGTGAAATAAAGGTTCGAGACGTGGAGCAGCTTTTTGGATTGTTCGACCAGTGCCTCCGTGATGGCCGGATGCGCGTGGCCGAGGCAGCACACGGCGATGCCGGTGCCGAGATCCAGATAACGTTTGCCGGCGACATCAAAAACGTAGCTGCCCGAGCCGTGGCTCAGGACGAGTTCGAAGCGGCCGTAGCTGGGTACGACGTTTTTCGTGAACAATTCACGGATGGACTCGTAGTCGTTGCGGATAATGGCCGGCGGTGCCGGAACAATTTCTTTCATCGGTGCGTGATTAAATCGCAATGGCGTCAGGACTCAATCATAAAACGACTTCCGTGCCGACGCCCTTGTCCGTGAAGATTTCCAGCATGACGGAGTGCGGCGCGCGGCCGTCCACGAAGGAGACTTTTTCCACGCCGGATTTGATGGCGGCGACGGCGCTGTCCACTTTGGGAATCATGCCTTTGTCCACAATGCCGGCGGCTTTGAGCGCGGGCACTTCGCTGGTCTGCAAATGGGCGATGACCGTGGAAACATCCTTTGGGTCGCGCATCAGGCCGGGCACATCGCTCATGAACACGAGCCGCTTGGCGTTGAGCGCAATCGCGACCATCGCGGCGGCCACGTCGGCGTTGCAGTTGTAGATTTTCCCGTCCTCGCCGCGCGCGGTCGGGCTGATGACGGGCGTGTGGCCGCACCAGATGCATTCTTTCAGCGGCTGCACGTTCACTTCAATCACCTCGCCGACGTAGCCGATGTCAATTTTCTGGCCCGGGTTGTCCTTATCGTCGAGCCACAGTTTTTTGCATTTGAAAATGTCCGGGCCGGCGAACCCCACCGCCTGGCCGCCGAGCGCGTTGATGGTCCGGACGACTTCAGGATTGATTTCGCGCGAGAGCACGTCATCCACGATTTTGGCCGTGGCCTCGTCGGTCACCCGCTGACCCTGGATGAAATTCGCCTTCAGCCCGGCCTGCTCCATGGCGCGGGTGATGGCCTTGCCGCCGCCGTGGACCACGACGGGGTTGATTTCCACGGCTTCGAGAAACACGATGTCGCGCGCCACGCCCGTGCGGATGCTGGCATCGGGCGAGTCCATGAAACTGCCGCCGTATTTCACGACAAAGGTTTCACCGCTGAATTTCTGGATATACGGCAGCGCTTCGAGCAGCGTGGCGGCTTTGGCAATCAGGTCTTGCATTGTTTGTCCGCAGATTTAGCCACAGATGGGCTCCGGATGGAATACTGATTTTTCAAGTCCAAGAAAGATTTAAGGTGTAACCAATTACGACGGTATGGCGTCAAATTTCAGATACAAATGAAAAGATCACAATTCTATTCGTTCGCTTCCCTCTTCACGTTGCTGCTCATGGCCGCCGTCGCGGCCTCGGCTGCCCCCAAGCAGATTTTATTTTTCACCAAGTCCAGCGGCTTTGAACACTCCGTGATTTCCTGGAAAAACGGCCAGCCCAGCTTTGCCGAGAAGGTGCTGTTGGATCTGGGTCGCCAGAATGGCTGGGAGTTCACCTTTTCCAAGGACGGTTCGAAATTTTCCCCGGGGTATCTCGCGCAATTTGACGCGGTGTTTTTCTACACCACCGGTGATTTGTGCACCGAGGGCACCGACAAGCAGCCCGCGATGACGCCCGCCGGCAAGCAGGCGCTGTTTGATTATGTGCGCGGCGGCAAGGGTTTCATCGGCACGCATTCGGCCACCGACACATTTCATACGGCCAACGAATCCAAAAAAGGGCCGGATCGCTATCTGAACCACGGCCCCCACGCTGATCCTTATGCCTGCTTCCTTGGCGGCGAGTTCATCATCCATGGCGCGCAGCAGGTCGCGACGAACCGGGTGATTGATGCGGGTTTCCCCGGCTTTGAAAAAGTGGGCGACTCTTTTGCCTTTCAGGAGGAATGGTATTCGCTGAAGGATTTTGCGCCGGATAATCACGTGTTGACCGTGATTGACGCGCCGCACATGAAAGGCGCGATGTATCAGCGTCCGCCGTATCCAAACACCTGGGCGCGCAAGGAAGGTAACGGCCGCGTCTGGTATACCGCGCTGGGCCATCGCGAGGACGTTTGGACGAACCCGACCTTCCAGCAAATCCTGGTCGGCGGTATCAAGTGGGCGCTGGGCGAAGTGTCGGCCAACGTGACGCCAAACCTGCTGTCCGCCGCTCCCGGGGCTTATACGAATCCCCTTTATGTCGAACCCAAGGCCGCCGCCGGCAGGAATTCATCCGATGCCGCCATTACGCCGAACACCTTGACCCCTCAGGAAAAAGCCGACGGCTGGAAATTGCTGTGGGACGGCAAGACCTCGGCCGGCTGGCGCAGCCCGAAGACGGACGCATTCCCCACGCATGGCTGGTTTATCCATGAAGGCGTGCTGACGGTGCATGAAAATGGCGGTGAGGAATCTGCCGGCGGCGGCGACATCATTTCGCTCCAGCGCTATGCGAACTTTGAACTGGCTGCTGATTTTAAATGCACGGAAGGGTGCAATAGCGGCATCAAGATTTTTGTGCAGCCCAACCTCTCGCCCGTGGATAAAAAGACCGGCAAGCCGTCCGCCACCGGCTCGGCCATCGGGATGGAATTTCAGATCCTCGACGATCTGCGGCATCCCGATGCGAAGCTGGGCAAGAATGGCGACCGGACCATCGGTTCGCTCTATGATTTGATGCCCGCGCCGAAGGGCAAAAAAGTCCTGCCCATGGGCGAATGGAATCATGCGCGCATTTTATCCCAGGGCAGGCAGGTCACATTCTGGTTGAACGGCGAAAAGACGGTGTCGTTTGAGCGTGGTTCGCCGGAGTTCCGCGCCGCCGTCGCGGAAAGCAAATTCAAGAACATCCCCGATTTTGGCGAATGGGCCGACGGCCATATTTTATTGCAGGAGCACGGCACTGAAGTTTCTTTCCGTAATGTGAAGCTCCGCGAACTGCCGGCTCAATAAATCAGTAACCCATACAACGATATGAAATCACACCAGATTCAAAAAATCGCCGGGGCGCAATGCCGCCGCCGTTCCTTCCTGAAGGGCGTTTTAACGGCGGGGGCCGCTTCGTTTGTTGCGCCGCACCTGTTGCTCGGCGCTTCCACGACGAATAAAGTGAATCTCGCCTGCATCGGCATCGGCAATCGCGGGGGGGAAGACATCGCCATGTTTCATGCCACCGGCATGGTGAATTTCGTGGCGTTGTGCGACACGGATATGGGCGCGCCCCACACGCAAAAGACTTTAAAGCTCATCCCTCACGCGCCGCGATTTCAGGATTTCCGGCAAATGTTCGATAAGCTGGGCAAGGAAATTGACGCCGTGTGCATCGGCACGCCGGATTTTTCACATTTCCCCATCGCGATGCTGGCCATGTCCCTTGGCAAACATGTCTATTGTGAAAAGCCCATGGGTCACAGCTTTCGGCAGGTGGAGTTGATGATGGCGGCGGAGAAAAAATACCGGGTTGCGGCGCAGATGGGCAACCAGGGCCATTCCGAGGCGAATTATTTTCAATTCAAGGCGTGGACCGAGGCGGGCATCATCAAGAACGTCACCAAAATCACCGCCTACATGAACAGCAAGCGCCGCTGGCACGGCATGAAAGTGAACGGTCTGCTCCCGGAGGAGCCGGTGCCCACGAGCCTCGACTGGGATTGCTGGCTGGCGACGGCCCAGCAACACCAATACAACAAAGGCTACGTCAATGGCGACTGGCGTTCGTGGTATGACTTTGGCAACGGTGCGCTCGGCGATTGGGGCGCGCACATCTTCGACACGGCCCACGAATTTCTGCAGCTCGGCTTGCCCACGGAAGTCGAGGCGGTGAAGCTGGACGGCTACAGTCCGTATATATTCCCACAGGCTTCGACCTTGGCGTTCCGCTTCCCCGCCCGCGGTTCGCAGCCGCCGCTGGAACTGACGTGGTATGACGGTCAGAATAATGTGCCGCCCTTGCCCGATAACATCGGCGGCGCGGTGGTGGATCCGAATATTCCACCGCCTTCGACCGGCAGTGTTGACGCGACAAAGCGCCCGCCGGGCAAGGTCATTTATGGCGAAGGCCTGACATTCAAGGGCGGTTCACATGCCTCAACCCTGCAAATCATCCCGCCGGAAAAGGCGGCGGCCATGCAGTCCAAGCTGCCGGTCGTGCCGAAAAGTCCTTCGAACCATTACGTGAATTTTCTCCGGGCCTGCAAAGGCGAGGAAAAATGCCGCTCCAACTTCGCGGTGGCCGGGCCGTTGTGCCAGACGATGGCGCTCGGGGTCATCGCGCAGCGGGTGAATGCCAAGCTGGAATTCGATCCGGCAACGCGGCAGATCACCAATCATCCGCTGGCCAACGGTCTGCTTGCTGGCGTGCCGGCGCGGCAGGATTGGGAGCAGTATTACAAACTGGCTTAACCGCGATCTGTTTTCATCAACCCCAACCGCCGCTGGCTGCACAGCCGGCGGCGGTTTTTGTTTCAACAATTTCACTTGGACGCGCGCGCGCCATTCACTAGAGTGCCGCTATGCCTGAGATTGCCAACTTCCTGAACGGTGGCGCCGCCGCCATCACGCCCGCCCTCGCGGAACAAGTTTTGCGCCATCTGCCCCAGTGGAAACTGGAGTTCACGCAGATCAATGCGCCGAAATTCCCCCACCTCGTGGACCAGCTCGAATTCCTCGCCGACGCGGTGGAAGATTCTATCGAAGGGGCCTACAAGGAGCTGCCGTATGCCGCGCTCGCCCAGGCGGTGTTTGCGCTCGTCTATGCGCACAAAAAAACGGGCATCATTCCCGACACGTTTTTGGAGCTGGGCCGCGCGGATGACTCCGGCGTCGTGCGCGCCGCGCTGATCCAGAACGAAAAGGCCTTTGCCATCTACGCCGGCAAACAAGGCGTGGACTGGCGGCAGATCACCAGCCAGGCTTGATTTTACCCATGTCCATTCCCCTCGTCATGACCATCATCAGCCCGGATCGCACGGGCTTGGTGGAATCCATTGCGCGCGTGGTCGCGGCGCAGGGCGGCAACTGGCTGGAAAGCCGGATGTGCCGGCTCGGCGGCGAATTCGCCGGCCTGCTGCGGATCGAAATTCCGGCGGCGAACAAAGCCGCCTTGCTCGACGCGCTCCAATCCCTGCAGCAGGACGGGTTGCAAATCCTTATCCGTGCGGACCAGTCGGCTGCCGCCGGGGTTTCCGGTCGGCAGACAAAACTCGAAATTGTCGGCAGCGACCGGCCGGGGATCGTCCGCGAAATCACCAGCGCGCTCGCCCGCGCCGGCGTGAACGTCGAGGAGTTCTCCAGCGAAGTGGTCAGCGCGCCGATGTCTGGCGAGACCTTGTTCAAGGCCTGTGCGCGCCTGCGGCTGCCCGAAAACTGCAATGTCGCCGCGCTGAAAACGGATTTGGAAAAAATCGCCGCCGACCTACTGGTGGATGTGTCGTTCGCCGAATTGTCCGGGCCGTAGCGGTATGGCGGCCTCATGCCGCAACCATCCGTGGAATGACCTTTTCAGATGGCCGCTCTCTCTGTCGCGCTGGCCGCTGAACTGAAGCAGCGTCTCTCTCAGATTGTATTACCCCGACAACATTTAACAATTGGAACGGCGACCGGACGTGTTGCCGCGCAGCGGGTTGAGTGCGTTTGATCTGCTCAAAACTGATTCGCCGACGCAGGCGAATGGCGGAGAGGTGAACGCGACTTGACGCCACCGTTCAGCTATCATACGTTTTATCTGATGACTGCAACCGCCACCATTCTTTATCGGACGCCGGAGCGCATATTTTCCGCCGCCGACCGGGGCGAGGAAGTCACGATTCGCCGCGGCAAATCGGAATACATCCTGATTAAAAAGTCCGGAGCGGGGGCGCTTTACGGATGCCTGCGCAACTCCATTCGGCGGGACTCGGGCAAACCCAACGTTCAGTGGAAGGCCATGCGGTGAGCCATTTGCTGGACACGAATGCGTGGAAATGGCTGACCATTGGCGGCAGACTCAAGCCCGCTGCCAAATTTTTGGCCGATGAAGACACGCCGTTGTGCCTGCTGGATATTTCCTTTTGGGAGATCGGCAAGGCCGTCGAATATGAAACTTTGGATTTGACCCTGCCGCCGCTGGATTGGATGCAGTCCGCGCTGAAGAAAAACATCACCGTTCTCGCGATCACACCCGCGATAGCTGACCAATCCTGCAAACTCGCGGCGCAGGGTTTGAAAACCGAAGACCCAGCTGACCAACTGATCGTCGCGGCGGCGATGGTTCACCGGCTGACACTCGTGACGCGTGACCATTTGATTGCCAAATGGGGCGGCGTGCGGGTTTTGAATTACTGAAATGTTTAAACTCCTCAAAACCGACTCGGCGACCAAAGCGCGTCTCGGACAATTGACCACCGCGCACGGGGTGGTCGAGACGCCCGTGTTCATGCCCGTCGGCACCCAGGCCAGCGTCAAGGCGCTCGACCCGCGCGAACTCAACGAGATGGGCACGCAGATCATTCTCGGCAACACCTACCATCTCAACCTGCGCCCCGGCCTCGACGTCATCCGCGCCGCCGGCGGCTTGCATCGCTTCATGAATTGGGACAAGCCGATCCTGACCGATAGCGGCGGTTTCCAGGTTTTCAGTTTGGCCAAAATCCGGAAGGTGAAGGAGCATGGCGTGGAATTCCGTTCGCACTTGGACGGCTCGTTGCTGTTCATCGGCCCGAAGGAATCCATGGAAATCCAGCGCGTGCTCGGCTCGGATATCGCGATGGTGTTTGATGAATGCCCGCCGCACGACGCCCCCGCCAAGGAGCAGCGCCTCGCCGTCGAGCGCACCATCCGCTGGGCGCGCGAATGCCGCGAACAGCCGCGCGCGGAGGGCCAGAAAGTGTTCGGTATCGTCCAGGGCGGCAGCGACGCAGCTTTGCGCGAGCAATGCGCCAAGGCCCTGGTGGAAATGGAATTTGACGGTTACGCCATCGGCGGCGTGAGCGTGGGCGAGCCGGAACCGGAGATGATGCGCGCCATCGAACTGGCCGAGCCGCATCTGCCCGCGCACAAGGCGCGCTACGCGATGGGCCTCGGCACGCCCGCGCAGATGGTCGAGCTGATCGCCCGCGGCGTGGATATGTTTGACTGTGTGCTGCCCACGCGCATCGCGCGCACCGGCACGGCCGTCACGCATACTGGAGCGTTCGCCCTCAAGGGCGCGGCATATAAGACCGATTTCGGTCCCATCGAGGACGGCTGCGAATGTTATGCGTGCCGCACGTTCTCGCGCGCGTATCTGCGCCATCTGCTGCGCGCAAACGAAATCCTCGGCCTGCGCATGGTCAGCGTCCACAACTCGCATCTGTATCTCAAGGTGATGACCGAAGTGCGCGCGGCCCTTGCGGCGGGCACGTTTGCGGATTACCACCGCCACTTCATCGCCAGCTACAAGCCGTCGCAGAAAATTCTGGCCGCGCGGAAAGCCGCCAGCGACGAACGGTAATCCTGCCCGGGCGGCTAAAAAATTTGCCCTGGGTCATGATGTGTGGCACTATTTAGTCATGAGTAAGCCAAAAATTGTTGCCTATTTGAAACCGTCCTGCGGCTGGAGCGCCGGTGTGCGCGCCATCCTCAAGAAATACGACCTGCCGTTCGAGGACCGCGACATCATCAACGACCCGGCGCAGCGCGCGGAGATGGTGGAAAAGAGCGGCCAGATGATGAGCCCGTGCGTGGAGATCAACGGCCACATGCTGCCCGACATCAGCGGCGACGAAGTCGAAGCCTGGATGCTCGCAAACCAGGTGGTGACGCCCAACGACCTCGTGCCCGAAGCGCCGACCAATCAGTCGTGCAGCAAGCACACGCACCTGTTTGCCCAGGCCTGAGGCATTTGCCGTAATCTACGCCGCGCCGGAATTGTTCCGGCGCGGTTTTTTTCGTTCGTGAACTCGGCGCGCGTTTCGGTTAAACCAGTTGGATGCGAATCATCTCCCGTGCCGCCGCCATGCAGCAGCTCGCGTTGCGTTGGCAGCGTGCCGGCCTCCGCGTGGGGTTTGTGCCCACCATGGGGTATCTGCACGCCGGCCACTTGAGCCTCGTCCACGCCGCCCGTCAGCGCGTGGGGAAACAGGGTAAAGTCGTGGTCAGCATCTACGTCAATCCCACGCAGTTCGCCCCCACGGAAGATCTCGCCAGGTATCCGCGCGATTTGAAGCGCGATTTGACATTATGCCGGGCGGCGGGCGTGGAGGCCGTGTTCACGCCGGGCGATGCGGAAATGTATCCGGACAAGGCCTCGGGAAATTACAGCACCTATGTCGTCGAGGAAAAACTGTCCCAGACGATGGAAGGGGCGGCGCGGCCAGTGCATTTTCGCGGGGTGACGACGATCGTGGCCAAGCTGTTCAATCTCGTCCTTCCGGATGTGGCCGTGTTCGGCCAGAAGGATTTTCAACAGGCGGCCGTTATCCGGCGCATGACGCGCGATTTAAATTTCCCCGTGCAAATCATCGTGGCGCCGACGCTGCGCGAGGCGGACGGGCTGGCGCTGAGTTCCCGCAATAAGTTTCTCGTCGGTGATTTGCGGCGACAGGCCTTGGTGCTCTGGCGCGCAATCCAAGCCGCGCAGGCGGCGGTGAAAAAATCCCCAGCCCTGCCGGCGACAAAATTAAAGGCGCAGTTGCAAGCGTTGATCGAATGTGAGCCGGCTGCGCGGCTGGATTATATGGAGTTTTTTAATCCGGAGACACTGGTTCCCGTGACCAGGGTCACGCCCGGCACGCAGCTGGCGCTGGCGGTGTTTGTCGGCCCAACGCGGCTGATTGATAACCAGCAGTTATGATTGCCCGCCCGGGCAGCAAACGTGTCGCCCCGATAAATAATTCATTGCAGCTTTGCACCCTTGCGACTTTGCGTTAATTCTTTTGCAGCATGAAACAGTTCGACTTTCTCGTTCTTGGCAGCGGCATTGCAGGGCTGACGTTTGCGCTCCAGGCCGCGCCGCGCGGGCGCGTGGCCATCGTCACCAAAAAAGACCGCGCGGAGTCCAACACCAATTACGCGCAGGGCGGCATCGCCGCGGTGACGAGCAAGGAGGATTCCTTTGAGTCGCATGTGCGCGACACTCTGGAGTCCGGCGCGGGTCTGTGCAAAGAGAAGGTCGTCCGCACGATTGTCGAGGAGGGGCCGGCGCGCATCGCGGAACTAATCTCCCTCGGCATGAAGTTTTCAAAAACCGACGCGCCCAGCGAGAATGGTGGCCGACAGCTTGATCTCGGTCGCGAGGGCGGACATTCGCAGCGCCGCATTTTGCACGCCAAGGATGTCACGGGGCGCGAGATAGAACGCGCGCTGCTCGCAGCGGTCGCGGCACAGCCGAACATAGAGATTTTTGAGAACCATCTGGCGATCGACCTGATCACGAGCCAAAAACTGGGGTATGTGGGCGAGAACCGCTGTCTGGGCGTGTACGTGTTCGATAAGAAATCCGGCGCCGTGGAAATCTTTTCCGCGCCGGTGACGGTGCTGGCGACCGGCGGCTGCGGCAAGGTGTATCTCTACACGACGAACCCCGACATCGCGACGGGCGACGGCGTGGCAATGGCCTACCGGGCGGGCGCAAGTATCGCCAATATGGAGTTCGTCCAGTTTCATCCCACGTGCCTCTATCATCCCCGCGCGAAATCATTTCTCATCAGCGAAGCGGTGCGGGGCGAGGGCGGCGTTTTAAAGACGCTCGCCGGCCGGGAATTCATGGAGGGCGTGCATCCCCTGAAATCACTGGCCCCGCGGGATATCGTGGCGCGGGCGATTGATAGCGAGATGAAAAAGAGCGGCGCAGACAACGTGCTGCTGGATATCACGCACCAGCCGGCAAAATTCATCATTGAACGGTTTCCCAATATTTACAAAACCTGCCTGGGCTTCGGCATCGATATCACCCGGGAGCCCATTCCCGTGGTGCCGGCGGCGCATTATCAATGCGGCGGCGTGCTGACGAATGTGGACGGCGAAACGGATATCGCGGGACTTTACGCGGTCGGCGAGGCGGCTTGCACCGGATTGCACGGAGCCAACCGGCTGGCCAGTAATTCGCTGCTGGAGGCGCTGGTCTGCGCGCACCGGGCGGCGGATAAAATAAACGCCCGCCAGCCGGCGGCGGGTGGCAGTTTTACCATTCCTCCCTGGCAATCCGGCCAGGCCACGGATGTCGATGAAATGGTGGTGGTCGCCCATAACTGGGACGAAATCCGGCGGCTGATGTGGGATTACGTCGGCATCGTGCGGACGAATAAGCGCCTGCAGCGCGCGCAAAAGCGCATTGCGAATTTGCAGGAGGAGATTCATGAGTATTACTGGAATTTCAACCTGACGGCGGATTTGCTGGAGCTGCGCAACATCGCGACGGTGGCCGAGCTGATCGTGCGCTGCGCGTTGTTGCGGCCGGAGAGCCGCGGGTTGAATTACAACCTGGACTATCCGAACCCGCATCCCGACTGGGGGCAGCGTGATAGTCTGGTGCGGCGGGGAAATTAGGTCGCCACGGGTACCAATGATTCCCTGCCCGCCGCGCTCGACAGCCGGCGCGGGCGTTGTTAGCGTGGGGCATGAATTTTCTGGTCACCGGCGGCGCGGGCTTCATCGGTTCGCACGTTTGCGAACGCCTGCTCCACGACGGCCACCGCGTCTGGGCCTTTGATGACCTGAACGATTTTTACGATCCCCAAATCAAGCGCCGCACCCTGCAGGACATTGCGTCGCTCGGTAAGCCCTTCACCTTTGTCCACGGCGACCTCACGGCGGCGCGGCAGGTCGACGAGCTGTTCCAGGCCACCTCGTTTGACCAGGTCATCCATTTGGCCGCCCGGGCTGGCGTCCGGCCCAGTCTGGAACAGCCGGCGCTGTTTCAGCGCGTGAATGTCGAGGGCACGGTCAACCTCCTGGAAGCGGCCCGCCTGGCGGGCGTAAAAAAAATCACCATCGCCTCCTCCTCCTCCGTCTATGGCGTGAATGCCAAAGTGCCGTTCAGCGAGGTGGACCCGATTTTTTCCGCCGTGTCGCCTTACGCCGCCAGCAAGCTGGCGTGTGAATCGCTCGGCCACGTCTATCATCATCTCTACGGCCTGGACGTGGCGATGCTGCGCTTCTTCACGGTCTATGGCCCGCGCCAGCGACCGGACCTGGCGATTCACAAATTCACCAGGCTGATTGACGCCGGCCGGCCGATTCCGGTGTTTGGCGATGGTAGCACCGCGCGCGACCATACCTTCGTCGCGGATATTCTGGAGGGCATCATCGCCTGCACCAAAAAAGCCTTCGGTTTTGAAATTTTCAACCTCGGTGAATCCCAAACCATCCGGCTGGACCAGCTGATTTCATTGATCGAATCCGCGCTCGGTAAAAAAGCGGTCCTTGACCGGCAGCCGCTCCAGCCCGGTGATGTGCCGATCACCTTCGCCGACATCTCCAAGGCGCGGCGGTTGCTCGGCTACGCGCCGCAGGTGAAGGCGGAGCAGGGGATCCCGCTCTTTGTTAATTGGTTCCGCACTCACCGGCACCAATGACCCCATTGAGTTGATTTCATGAATGCCGCTCCCGTTAGCCGACCTCCCTTCCGCGACGCCCTGGCCGCCTGGCAGGAATGTCTCCAGGCGCACGAACTGCCGTCTGAAACGCTCTGGATCTTTGCTGAGAACCTCTGCTTTGAACCGGCGGCCGCGAACCTGGGCAGCCTGCGCGTCGGCTTCCAAACCCGCTTTACCCCCCCTGCCGACGACGCGCTGGAAATTGCCTACGACCAGTTTGCGGCGACCGGCGCCCGCATGGTTTTTTTCCGGCTCGGCTCCTGCCCGCGCGGTTCAGTCTGTCTTTTGCTCTGCGACCCGTGCTTGGATGACCGCGCCGAGCGTGATGGCTTCCTGCGCCGCGATGATTGGGGGATTTCATTTTTCCCGGGCGTGGCCGGGGAGGTTGAAGAAATTACCGACCTGACCCGATGGGTGCGGCGGGTGAAGCCCCATCATGCCTTCCGTGATTTTGATTTTGCCATGTCGCTCGCCACGATTGACGAGATCAAAATCCATGGCCGGACGTTGCAGCCCTACGAGCGTTTTGCCGAAACCCTGCTAAGCCGCCTCCGCCGGGTGCTGGGGAATCCTACCTGAAGCTTATTTCTTCGCCGGCGCATTGGTCGCCTTGGTTTTAAACGCGGAGCGCAACAGCCAGTGGCGCTTCAAGCCCTGCATTAAATCATCCGCGTCCATGACCGACTTGGCAATGCCGCCCAGCAGGTTGGAATTCGCCCGGACTTGCACATTGAGATTGCTGGTGATGCCCGCGACATTTTCCAGCGTGGCGCCAACCTGCTCGGTAAGTGTGTTTAGATGGGTGTCCGCCGTGATGAGCAGGGAATTGGCATTCGTCAGCGCCGACTCCAGTTGGAAATGCGAATTGGTGCCGAGCGCCCACAGGGTCAATCCGCCCGGTTCGCGCAATTGGCCGCTGATGGCGGCAAAATTCGTGACCACCGGCTGCGCGGCGACGAGGGTGACGTTCAAATTGGAGGTGGCGTTCGCGGCGTTATCCAGCACGGCGGCCAGTTTGTTGGTCAGGCTTAAAATGTTGGGCAGCGCCGTTTCAATCTGCCCGACGATTTTATCCAGCCGTTCGGCCACGGGAACCGATTCCTGCGCCGGCAACTCCACCGGCGGGCTGCTGTCGCGGTCGTAAAAATCATAACGGTGCAGGGTCTCGCTCCAGACTGCCACAATGGGTTTGGGGTTCAATTTGTTGTTGTAGGCATAGACGGAATTGGATTCCAGATTCAGGCTGGCGAGCAGTTCCAGGTTGGATTGCGTCAGCCCGGTGTACGGCTGGTAGGGCGCAAATACGACATTGGATTGTGCGTCAAAAATAAATTGCGACAACTGCCACCCGCCGGGTTGGGCTGCGACCAATTGCTCGAGTTCGGGAATGCTCTTGTAAAAAATCGGCTGCGTCACATACAGCGCGTAGCCGTTGGTCGCACGTGTGACTTCGAGCTGGCTCTGGCCCAGAAACCCCGCGTTCACCTTCACGAACGAGCCTTGCGTCCAGATATAACGGAAATAGGGATCCAACACCTCAAACCGCACTTCCACATGGCGCGCCTCGCCCGGCGGCCGCGGATGCACCAGGGTGATGGTGCCCACCTGAAACCCCATCATGTAAATCGGATCGCCCACTTTCAGCCCCGCCGAACTTTGGACGTATGTGACGAACTGGGCCTTGGTCTTGAACCAGCCTTTGCGCTCGGCGGTGTGGTAAATGTAATAGCCAAAACCAAACAGCAGCAGCGCGGTCGCGAGGAATACAAACCAGCCCACGGCGCGTTCCATCCGGTTCAGGCGCGTGCGCAGTTGCGGGGTCAAATCTTGCAGTGGCATAAATAGCTCGGGTCAAATGATCGCGCCGGCCGGCTCGGCCAGCAATTCTTTTACGGCGCGGCCCGGTGCGGCCGCAACGTCCTCCCAGGTGCCGAGGACGGAAAAACTCTTTTTATCCAGCACGGCGAATTTCCTCACGGGGTGCCGCCAGGGTCGCAAATCGTCGGTGCTGACGACCAGCGTCAGCGGTCGGCCGTCAAACCAGTCATGGCCCTGCTGGAGCTGTTCGAGCAAGTGCAGCAGCCATTGGCGATGCCGCGCGCCGAGGCCGCCGAGTGGCTGGTCCAGCAGCAGCAAATCCGGCTTCAAGATCAACGCCCGCGCCAGTGCCGCGCGCTGCCGCCAGTTGGCTGCCAGATTGGAGGGCGTCAGGTCGGCCCAGGGGCTCAGCTCCAGCATTTCCAGCAGCGGGGCCACCACGGCGGCCGCGTCACCGGCCGCCAGATTTTTCTGGTAGCGCAGCGGCAGGGCCACGTTTTCGGCCACGGTCAACTGGCTGAATAATTTCCCGCCGGCAAACACAAATCCCACGCGCAAGCGGTCCGCCAGTTGGGCCTCGCCGAACGCATTCGTCTCGCCTCCGAAGACGCGGCAGCTGCCGCGGGCGGGCAGCAGCAGCCCCGCGGCGGTCATTAGCAAATCACTCTTGCCGGATTGCTGCTGCCCGGCGACCACCCAGAATTCACCCGGCGCCACCGTCCAGTCCACGCTTTCAACGACGGTCAGGGTCGTGTCTCGCAGCGCGCTGATGGCGGCACCGCGCATTTCAATGACCGCCGGATCGAAGGTGGTTTCGCTCATGTCATTTTTGAAGCAAGTTAAACCGTTTGAGAAAATCAATGTATTCTAACTGCCCAGAACTTGGCCCTTTGAAAACAGCAATGTGCTGAATATTGGTTTCAATCGGGCCGTAATCATGCGGTGTTCCAACCCAGTCTTTGGGGATTCTATTTGCGAGGTAGTAATATCGAGCCTTGATGTAATCTTTGAGTTCTGCCGGTTGATTTGTTTCCCAGTAGGTAAGCTCAGTTAAATGTGCTTGGCATTCCTTATATTCAGTTTTTAGAAAATCGTTTTGCCCACGCAAGTATGCGCCGATAATTGCAGCAATCACGGCCACAGCGAATATGAGACGTAAAATGGGTCTTTTCATAATTAGGTTACGAGGTAAAGCACGATGAAGACCACGTCCACCAGCACGCACACGACCACGCCCTGTGTCACCGCGCGCACGGCCACGCGCGAGACGTCTTCGAGTCGCAGCGGCTGCGCCAGGCCGTGATAGCAGGTCACAATGGCGATGAAAAAGCCGAAGGTCACCGACTTCAGCGCCAGCAGCGCGAAGTCCAGCCAGTTCAGCGCCTCGGTGATTTGTTTGAAATAATCGCCCGGCGTCAGCGGCACGTCCTGTAAAAACGCAAACAGGTAGCCGCTCGCCAGCGCCCCGAGGATGAGATAAATCGTCAGCGAAAAAATGCCCAGCGCCATGCCGATGACGCGCGGTACGATGAGATAATGAACCGGGTCAATGCCCAGCGCTTCCAGGGCCTCCACTTCGCCGAGCGCGCGCGCCGTGCCGAGCTCAATGACGGTGGCGGTGCCGACGCGCGCCAGCACGAGCATCGCCGTGAGGAGCGGGCCGAGTTCGCGCACGATCACGATCACCATCGTGGTGCCGAGATAATCCGTCGCCCCCACGCGCGCCAGCGTCGCAACGGTTTGTCCGACCACGAGAAAGCCCAGCGCAAGCGCAACGAAGAAAAACATCGGCATCAGCGCCACGCCAGCGCGGTTGATCTCCTGACGAACGCGCGGCTGCATGACGCTCCGGGCCACGCTGAATTTGTTGAGTCCGACGCCAATGGTAATCAGCGCGAAGGCTCCCAGGCCCTGAACGGTGAGCAGGGCGAGAAATAATTTCCGGCCGAGCCAATCAGTATAGGACTTGGGCGCGGTGGCGCGGCGAAACACTTGCAGGTTCGCCAGCTCAAACGCCTTGGACAGATTGCCGCGCATGACGGGAAGCGTAGGGCTCAACCGGCATGGGGTCAAAACGGATTATTCACCGACAGCCTGTTGTTCCGTGAGGACAGTGTCCTCGTGTTCGTAGGCGGGCGCGCAGCAGCAGAGCAGACGCAGCACGTCGCTGCCGGTGTTCCAGAGCTTGTGCTTCTGGCCGGGGCGGATGGCAATGGCGTCGCCGGGGCCCACGTCGCGCGTCTCGTTTTCGATGCGCACTTTACCCGCGCCCTGCGTGATGTAATAAATTTCCTCGGCGCGCGGATGGAAATGCTCCTGGGTCGCGCCGCCAACGGGTAGCCGCGCTTCGGCGAGGCTTTGGTGGCGGATGGCGGAATTGCGATGCGCCAGCAGTTCGCGGATCTCCGACCCGTCTCGGGTCGTGAACGGCGTGACGGCATTGAGGTTATTGATGTCCATAAAATGTCTCCGGTTAAAAACTTTCGGGCAGCTTGAAGATTTTCGCCCAGTCCATCTGGCCCAGCAGCACCCCGGCAATGATTAAAATCATCGCGGTGCAAAAGGTTGGCGTGATGGGTTCCCCCAGCGTGAAGTGAACCCAGGTGGTGGTGGAGAGCGGGATGAAATTATTGAACAACATCACCTGGCTGGTGCGCCAGTGGCGCAGGGCGGTGTTCCACAGTGAATACGGAATCACGCTGCCGAACAGAATGCACAGCGCCTGCACGCCGCAATGCGGTGCGTCCAAAACCAGTCCGTGCCGCGCGATCTCGAACACGCCCACGGGCAGCAGCCAGGCGCCGGACATCCACATGGAATGCGCCGCGACTTCCACGCCGGTGATGTTCTGGCTCAAGCGCCGCACCTGCCAGCTGTAATTCGCCCAGCACAGGCTGGACACCAGGCCCAGGAATTCGCCGAGCAGGCTGGACTGTCCGGAGTGCAGCGCCGGCCAGAACAGCACCAGCACCCCGCTCACGGCCAGCAGCGCCGCCCCGTAGCGCCGCAGGCTGGCGAGATTCCGGCGCGGGCGTTCCTCGGCGAGCAGCGCCCAGATGGGCGAGGCCCCCAGGTACAGCGCCACATGCGAGGCCGCCGTCAGGTGGAGCGCCCAGCAAAACGCGACAATGTAGGCGGCCAGGCTCAAGCCGCCGCGCAGCCAGAGCGACCGGTACAGGTCACGGGTCAGCGGCTGGAATTCGCCCAGCCAGCGGGTGAAGCGCAAAATGGCCAGCAGAATGAGTCCCGCGCAGAGAAACCGCATGCTCCCCGTGGCCACCGGCGGCCAGGTGCCGACGAGCCATTTGGTCCCCGCATTGTTGCCACCCCACAAAAAAATGACCAGCAGGAGTCCGCTGGCAATGGAGGCGTTGTTTTTATTTTCCGACACGCGGCGAGTTAAACGGGGTGGGACGGGATTGCCAATAAAAATTTTAACCACACCCTACCGCCTGACGGTGGAGCCTCATCTCCCCGCCCCGGCCCTGGCTCACGGTCAGCTCATCCCTCATCCGGTTTCCAGAAGAAATCATGCTTCTTGGATTCCTCAAAGATTCCTTCCAGTAGCGAGGTGACATAGTTCGCCCGGAACGCCACTTCTTTCATCACCGCTTCCGGACTCTCCAGCGCCACCAGCCCGCCGCTTTCGGCGACCAGCAAGTGCGCATGTGCCGCTGTCCCCAAGGTTGCACTATTCATCTTTTGCAGGAACAGATCCATATCCCACTCTTACGCCGCTTGGCGAAAGTTGCAACTGGTATTTTTTTGCATTTCAAACTAGGGCTTTTATTTAGCTGCTGGGCCGGAAATTCAAGTATTGATTTACATTGACCGGGGTGCTCCGGAAAATTTATTTTTTCCGGCATGGATCATTCCCCCGGATTTCTCAAGCTGGCCGGCGAGGCCAAAAAACACGTCAACGAAATCAGCGTGGCCGAGGCGCGGGCCAAACTCGCCGCTCATCCCCGGGTGGTGCTGCTGGATGTCCGCGAGGATCATGAGTGGGCGGCGGGCCATGCCGCCGGGGCCGTCCATCTGGGTCGGGGCATTTTGGAGCGCGATCTGGAAAAGCTATATCCCGACGCCAACACAGAGATCATCATGTATTGCGGCGGCGGCTTCCGCTCGGCGATGACCTGCGACGCCGCTCAGCGGATGGGCTACAAAACCGTCCACTCGCTCATCGGCGGCTACAAAGGCATGGTGGCCGCCGGTTGGCCGGTGGAAAAATAGCGCCGCCCCTTACTTTTGCAGTGCGGGCGAATTCCGGATGGTGAGGTCGCTCACCTGATCGCCAAACACCGCCGCGGGCACCCCGCTGGCGAGTTGCGGTTTGAAGTTGTCAATATCAAGTCCCTGGATATCGGCGAACATCCCCGCCGGGCGCAGATCCGGCGTTGCAAACTCCATCCGGAGGTTGGCCAGTTCCAGATCGCGGACATGCCGCGCAAAAATCCCGTAGGCCGGGACGATGCCGATCCGGTCCGGGTCAGGATAGCCGGTGCCGAGTTCCTTCGGCTGGCGCACGGCGTCAGCCGCCGTGCCGCCGCCCTGGCTGGTAAGCCGGATGTTTTCCAGCCGGACGCCTTCAATGGGCTGTTCCGGCAAACCCGTAATCTCGATGCCGCTCATTTTATCCACGCCATCGGCGATGACGTTTGAAATCAAAATGTTTTTGCCGCGGCTGGGGGTGGTGACGTCCGGGGTGCGGTTGCGCTTTCCGGTCGTGATGTAAATGGCATAGTCGCGCACGTCCGTCATGCTGATATTGTTGATGGTGATGTTTTCCATCACGCCGCCGTCCACCTCTTCCAGCGCCAGGCCATGGCAGCTGCGGAAGGTGCAGTTGGCCACCGTGCAGTTGCGAAACCCGCCGCTGGATTCCGTGCCGAATTTGATGCGCCCATACCCATGCTTCGCCGGCTTCAGCGTGCCGTCAATCAGCGTGCCTTCCTCAAAGCCCGAAACCTGGCAGTTGACGATGGTGAGGTTTTCGGTGAGGCGCCGCTCGCCGAGCGCGTAGGTGCTCTTGGGGCAGATCCCGTCGTCCCGCGGCGAATTGACGCGGCAATTGGAGACCATCGTGTTGCGGCAGCAATCGATGTCGATGCCGTCGCGGTCGGTGTCCATCGTCACATTGTCCACCGTCAGGTTGTCGCAGCCGGTGACGAGGATCGCAAAATGCCCGCCGTGAAAAATCGTGACGTCGCGGACCAACACATTGCGGCACAGTTTCAGGGCAATGGCTTTGTTGCCCAGCCGGACGGCGCCATTGGCCATTTCCGCGCCGTGGGTTGAAAGGTCGCTGCGCTCGCCCACAAACCCGCACATATGATTCAGCAATGGATCGCCGCGCACCAGGCCGCCGCCGTTGATCGTGCCGTGGCCGGTGATGAACACGTTCGTCAGGTTTTCGCCCCAGATGAGGCTGTTGTGGAAATAGCAGTGACCGCCGTCCTGATACGGATTGTTCGTCCACGCTTCGGTGAAGTCGTAGGCGTTCAGCTGTTGCGGCGCGCCCAGAATCGTCGCGCCGGCATCGATGAGCAGATGAATATTGCTCTGGAGATGAATCGACCCGCTCAAATAGGTTCCCGCAGGCACCAGCACGGTGCCGCCCCCCGCCGCCGCCGCCGCCGCAATCGCCCGATTAATCCCGGGGCTGTCGAGATGCTGGCCATCCCCCACCGCCCCGAACCGCCGGACATTGAAATCATTCTGGACAGTCGTTTCGGCGGCGGTCAAACTGGCCGGCAGCAGCACTAAACCCAGCAGCAGTCGGGCAAGGGGGAATGTCATATGTTTGTGAATGGGTGTGAATCGGTCTGGACGTGGCGCCGGAATCATGGGTTACAACCGCCCCATTTACTACCGGATTGTAGCCAACCAATTCAATTTAAATTCGCGCTTGCTACGAAAGCCCGACCTGCGTATATTTTGCACCCTTTTTTACAACTAAAGATTATGCGTCGTCCCAAAGGCATTAAGACCAAGAAATCCGCAGCCAAGCGGTTTAAGATCACCGCCACCGGCAAGGTTCTGCGCGCCCGCGCGGGCCGCCGTCACTTGGCACAAACCAAAAACGCCAAGCGCCGCCGCCGTCTCGGCAAGGCCGCCGTGCTGGACAAGACGGACATGTACCGTATCACGCAATGCATGCCTTTCAGCCACCGCGGCTGATGCTCACCAACTCAATTTAACACTCAACTAAAATGCGCGTAACCAATTCACCCGCTTCCCGCAAACGTCGTGGAAGAATGCTGACAGCCGCCAAGGGCTTCCGCCTCAAGCGTTCCAAACTCTACCGCTATGCGTCCGACGCCGTGGATCACGGCCGGCAATACGCCTACCGCGACCGCCGTACGAAGAAGCGCGTCTATCGCTACCTCTGGCAGGCGCGTATCAACGCCGCCGCCCGCGCCGCTGGCATCACCTACAGCCGCTTCATTGAAGGCTTGATTGCCGCCAAGTGCGAGCTCGACCGCAAGATCATTTCCGATCTGGCCGCCACCGACAACGCCGCGTTCCTCGAAATCGTGACCATCGCCAAGAACGCGCTGAAGTCCAAGCCCGGCGCCACTCTGGCCAAGGCCTAAGCCGGTTTCATCAATTCTCTGACGGGCGACCAGCAATGGTCGCCCGTTTTTTTTAGCCCCGGAGCGCGCCCGTCCCCGGGCGCAGCAACCCACAAAATACCAGCCGTAAATCCTTTTTCACCGTTGTTCATTATCCAATCTGCCCCCCGTCGCCAAACCAGCCTGATTCGCCGCCCCTTTGTCACTGGATTCCGTCGTTGTTCAAAGTACGTTTTTTAAAATTCAGATTTCAGGTTTCAAATTTCAGGTTTGGGTTTTTCTTTGTGTCCTTTGCGTTCTCTTGCGGCTAACCTTTTCAAAATTTTTTATGGCTGGATTCCTCGACGAAATTGAACCGCTGAAACAAACCGCGCTCGCCGAACTGCGCGCCGCGCCCGACCTTGCCGCGCTGGAACAGACCAAGGGTCTGTGGATCGGGCCCAACGGCAAGTTCACCGCGCTGATGAAACAGCTCGGCACCCTCTCCAAGGAGGAAAAACCCGCCGCCGGCAAACTCATCAACGCCGCCAAGGTGGAACTCGAAGCCGCGCTCGCCGCCCGCCGCGAGGAACTGGAGCTGAAAGCCGCGCTCCCGACCGAGCCGACCGATTTCACCCTGCCCGGACGCCGCCGCACGCTCGGCAAATTGCATCCGCTCACGCAAGTGACGGACGACATCGTCCGCGCCTTCCGGAAAATTGGCTTTGCCGTCGCTGACGGCCCGGAGATCGAGGACGAGTATCATTGTTTCGACGCGCTCAACACGCCCGCCGACCATCCTGCGCGCGACAGTCAGGACACGTTCTATCTCAACGCCACCGATAAGCGCCTTCTCCGCACCCACACCTCGTCCGTGCAGATCCGCGTCATGCAATCGCAGCCGCCACCCGTGCGCATCATCGTGCCGGGCCGCGTGTATCGCCGCGACAACGCCGACGCCACGCACAACCCCACCTTCCATCAGATCGAGGGGCTGTATGTGGACAAGAATGTCACCGTCAGCGACCTCAAGGGCACAGTGGAATTCGTCTTCCGCGAACTCATGGGCAGCGACGTGCAGATCCGTTTCCGCCCGCATTATTTCAGCTACACCGAACCGAGCTACGAGATTGATTTCACCAACGCGCTCGTCAAAAAGATGGGCAAGGACTGGCTGGAGATCGCCGGCTGCGGCATGGTGCATCCGCAGGTCTTCGAGACCGTGGGCTACGATCCCGAAGTGTGGACCGGCTGGGCGTTCGGCTTCGGCATCGAACGCATCGCCATGCTCCGCTACGGCATCAACGACATCCGCCTCTTCTACGAAAACGACGTGCGGTTCTTGAAACAGTTTTAAGAATCCCCCTCACGGCACAGGCCGTAGACGCCGGAAATGATTCACGCTCGTGTCCTGAGTATTCGTGATGACTAATACGCCTCCGCTCGGAGCCAGGTTCGTGACCGGCGGTATCCGCTCTTGGGGAGCGCGCCCGACCCCGGGCGCAGCAACCTACAAGATACCAACCGTAAATCTTTTTTAACCGTCGTTCATTATCCAATCTACCCTCGCCGCCAAACCAGCCTGATTCGCCGCCCCTTGGTTCCTTCGTTGTTCGCTTTTAAAATTCAGGTTTCAGGTTTCAAATTTCAGGTTTTGCCCCCCAGCTCACGGAGCGCGGATTGTCTCAATCCGCAGCTCGGGGACAGACTCAGCGGCACCGCATTTTCGTGTAGCGCAGGCGTCCTCGCCTGCGGGTTCACGGAGCTTTCCAGCTCCGTGTTCCTGACATGCCTCCGCTTTCCGAATTGGACTGCGGGAGATCGGGCTGGCTATGGCAGTTTCAAACAACCATGGGACAGGTAAGGCGCGTCACTCCGCGCGCGCCGTCGTGATGGATCAGAAGACATTAATTCGCAACTACCGCCGTCAGAGGCCTACCCGCCCTCACTGTCAAATGTGCCAATGCAAAGTGAAACGGCTATAAAACCACTTCTGCTGTCTCAAAAATGGACTCGCCGTGCCATGATTTGGGTCATGCCGTCTACCTATTCGTTTCGTGGTTTTCTCTAAATCCGTGGCCGGTTGGCTTCCGGAGAGTGTCCATCACTGTGGGGATAAGCGGGGCTGGGAACAGCCACTCCAGTGGGAAGATCCTTAGACTGTTGCTGCGGGACGCCTTTAAAAACCCATTCATGCCCGGCTCCGAAAATGCAACAGCCCTCGGCGGGCGGGGCGGGGGCGCTGATCCTCAGGCAGCATTTCAGGCATTTATAATAAGATGCAGACATGTGGTGGTATCCCTTCAGTAATCAGCTGTAACCCAATTTGTAATTGTGCCGATCGGCATATAGCAATTCATATAGACAATGGCACATAGTCTGATAAGCTTGGGGGCGTGAAGGCATATGCGCTGGACTTGCGGGAACGGGTGGTCAAATTCCTGAA
>Ga0214172_1000122_pt1 | contig 42373 bp, 36 predicted proteins | sample TroBogEpilimnion_29_FD_153010 | JGI IMG/M metagenome (GOLD analysis project Ga0214172, IMG submission 153010) | Freshwater microbial communities from Trout Bog Lake, WI - 12JUL2007 epilimnion | ecosystem: Environmental > Aquatic > Freshwater > Lake > Epilimnion/Euphotic zone | place: Trout Bog...
CTTCCTCTCTCGCCGGCAGCAGCTCGTGTCCTCTTTCCGGCACAGGCGGAGGCGCAGCCCCCGTGGGCCAGTACTGGAACGGCAACGCGTACGTGGCGTGTCCGTCGGGGTCCTACTGCCTCGGCGGGGCGGCCGGCGCCCAGACCTGCTCCGCGTGCTCCGGCGGGTCGTACGCCGCGGTGGCGTGCAACAGCACCAACAACACCGTCTGCCTGTGTTCGCAAGGCAGCTACAGCGTCGCCGGCGTTTGCACACAGTGCGCTGGGACGTGCGGGAGCGGCGTAAAGCACTGCGATCCGTCGGGAAACATGGTCTGCTGTGGCGCTGGAGCCTATTTCCTTGATGGGCTGTCCACAGCATGCGCGGCATGTGCAATGGGAACGTACAACACCAACGGAAACGGTACAGTTTGCACTGTGTGTGCCAGTGGGCTGAACAGTTTCCCTGGATCAGGAACATGCTCTGCCTCGTATCCTGTTAGTGCTGTGGTGACTGAGAGGATTGGTCTGTCGCTGAAAAAGGTTAACCTAGATGGAACTTCTGTCACTATGATGAGCTCATTGACTGCATATACGAATGTAAAGGGTGTAGCCATATCCAACAACTTTGATTTCGTTTTGGTAACAATGAGCAGCGCGGTGTTCATTCTTTATGCCCCTGGTTATATTCCGACGGTTCTAGCTGGTAAAATTGGTGTTGCTGGAAATGTTGATGGCGTTGGAACATCTGCTGCTTTTTATGACCCTGCTGATGTAAAGATTTCACCTGATAATACGTACGCTCTGGTAGCGGAAATGAATGGTTGCAGAGTAAGGAAGGTTTATCTGAACGGTACCACTGTTCCGTTCGCTGGTTCTCCAACGAATCAATTCGGGTATCAAGAAGGAACGGGAACATCTATTCTATTCAGTGGTGTATCTTCAATAAGTATATCTCCTGGAGGTGATTTTGCAGTCGTCGTTGACAATGCATATCCCAGAATCCGAAAATTGACACTCAGTGGTGACGTTCCCACTTCATCGTTTTTGGCAGGAAGCGGGTATTCTTCCTCAAGCACGGATGGTGTCGGGTCGGCTGCTGCATTTTCCAATCCTCAATGTGTTGCTATTTCACCTGATTCCACTTATGCTCTTATTACAGAGGTCGGTGGATTTGTGAGAAAGCTTGTATTTGCAACACAAACAGTAACTTCAATTGCGCCTTCCGCGTTTTACGAAGGCATTGATTTCGCCGGTCTTGCAGATTTTGCTATTTTCGTTGATTACAATGCCAATACATTGAACAGAATGGCCTATCCGTCTGGAGCAGTGTCACAGGTTTCAGCAACAATTTTCAACAGCCTTTGGGGTGTTACACTGTGGAAATGCAAACTTGCTGGCTATGGATACAATACGTCTCTCTATTGCTCCCAGTGTCCCATCAACACATATGGCCCAGGCAACGGCACGTGCTTGCCGTGCGGCAGTGGATTGGCTTCATCACCAGGCAGCAGCGTGTGCATAACTGGCGCGTCTCCTGGCACGTATTTCAGCGTTGGGGGCACCAGTAACGCAGTAGCCTGTCCTAGTGGTTCATTTTGCGTCGGCGGGCTCAGCGCCCCGCAAACATGCTCCATCTGCAGCGCCGGGTCGTTTATCGTCTCCAACTGCACCAGTTCTGCTGACACAGTGTGTGGCGCCTGCCAGGCTGGCGTCAACTACTCGACTGCCGCCAACTCCACAGCGTGCAGCCTGTGCACCAACTGCGTCTCTGGCCAGTACACCGTGTCGCCCTGCACCACCACGTCGAATGCCAACTGCTCTGCTTGTCCAGCTGGCAGTTTCTGCCCTTCTCCATCGCTCTCGACTGTGACGTCGTGCACACAAGGCACAAACTACTGCCCTGCTGGCTCCACGGCCCCCATCACATGCAACGTGTGCGCTCCTGGAACGCGTGTGGGCACTGCGTGCAACACTACGTCGCCTGCCACCTGCATCGCCTGTGTCTCTGGCACCACATTTTCAACCGCCAGCAATTCTGCCACGTGTACCGCTTGTGCAATCTGCACATCGGGCCAGTACACCTCTTCTGCTTGCACCTCCACGTCCAACACCAGCTGTGCCGCTTGCCCTACAGGCAGTTATTGCCCTTCTCCAACGACTTCGACCGTAACAGCATGTGTGCAAGGCACAAACTACTGCCCTTCTGGCGCTACGGCTCCCATCGCGTGCAACGTGTGTGCGGCGGGAACGAGTTTGGCTTCTGCGTGCAACACCACGTCGCCGGCCTATTGCACGGCCTGTGTCTCAGGCAGCACGTTTTCGACCGCAACCAACTCTGCCACGTGTTCCGCTTGCGGAGCTTGCGTCTCTGGCCAGTACACCTCGCTGTCCTGCGCTGTTTTGAACAACGTGACGTGCACCCAGTGTCCTGCTGGCAGTTTTTGCGCTACTCCAACGGCGACAACTCCCACAGGATGCGGTTCAAATTCCTACTGTCCAGCTGGATCCACCTCCAACGTGCTCTGCGCTCTTGGGTCCTATTGCCCTAACAACACTGCACAGATCGCATGTTCTCTAGGTTCATTCTGCATTGCCGGCTCCACAGCTCCTCAGCCATGTGCTGCTGGCTCGTTTTGCAGCAGTTCGTCCACGCAGCAAGCATGTTCGGTATCAAACTATTGTCCAGCAGGTTCCACGTCGCCGGGTGCTTGTCCTCAAGGCTTCTTCTGCACTCTTCCCAACGCCAAGACAGCATGCAACACAACGTACTATTGTCCGGTGAACTCCACGTCTCAAGCACTTTGTCTACAGGATTTCTATTGCCCTAATACCTACACTGAAACTGCATGCACACCCTCAAACTATTGTCCAACAGGTTCCACATCTCAAAACCTCTGCGCTCTTGGTTCCTATTGTGCCAACACTCACACTCAGACTGCCTGTTCTCCTGGCAGTTATTGTATCGCAGGTTCGACGGCACCTCAGCCATGTTTGGCAGGATTTTATTGTGCCACGCCATCTTCACAAACCGCCTGCACAGCCAACAACTACTGCCTCGCCAGCGTCACCGCTCCCACTCCTTGTACTGTTTGTTCGGCTGGAAACTACACGAGCAGCGTGTGCACCGCTTCGTCGAACGCAGTATGCACTTTGTGTACCGCTGGAATCAACTATTCACCTTCGTCTAACGCGCTCTCCTGCACCACTTGCGGCACCTGTGCCACCGGCCAGTACGTCACTTCGGCATGCAGTTTGACAGCTAACGTGTCTTGCGCCACGTGTCCACTCGGCAGCGCATGTCCCACCACGACCACGGTCACGGCATGCAATCCGGGCCAGTTTTGTCCGGCCGGTTCCACGTCCCCCCAGACCTGCGCCGCCGGATTCTATTGTCCAAACGCAACGGTTCAGATCGCGTGCCCGGCCGGCAGTTTCTGCCTTGCAGGCTCGTCGGCCCCTGCCACGTGTACCGTTTGTTCTGCCGGAAAGTATCGGAGCACGGTCTGTACCTCGACGTCCGACACCGTGTGCCCGTCGTGCGTCGCTGGATCGAATTTTTCGACTACAACCAACGCGGCGTCGTGCTCCGGATGCAACCCCTGCACGGGCCAGTTCGTCTCGAACGCGTGCACAGTCAGCTCGGATGCGGTTTGTTCCGCCTGTCCAGCTGGCAGTTTCTGTCCTAATTCGTCGGCTGTTATCACCTGCGATCCTGGAAATGTCTGCCTCTCCGGCTCCACCTCCCAGTCGCCGTGCCCAGCTGGCTTCGTGTGCACAACTCCTGCCACCCAGGTGGCATGCCAGCTGTCGTACTATTGCCCTCCGAAGACCACTGTGGCTGCAAAGTGCCTTGTCGGGTCGTATTGTGTCAACACTTCGTCGCAGATTGCATGTGCCAGCGGCACCTTCTGCCCTCAGGGTTCCACGAACCAGACGGCTTGCCAGGCGGGCAATGTGTGCGCTGATCCGACGCAGTCGGTGGCGTGCAATCCTGGGACCTTCTGCCCTACAGGCACGACGTCTGCAGGCGCCTGTCCTCTTGGCTTCGTGTGCGCCACTCCTGCGACGAAAACCGCGTGCGTCGCTCCGAACTATTGCCCTATCAATTCAACCCAGCAGTTGCCGTGCCCTGCTGGCTTTTCGTGCGCCAATCCGTCGACGGAGACCTCGTGTCCAGCCAACAGCTACTGCCTCCAGGGCGTCACGGCTCCCTCGACGTGCGACGTGTGCGCCAACGGCCAGTACATCGCGAGCGTCTGCAACTCGACCAACAACATCGTGTGCCCTCCCTGCACCAACCTGCCGTCCAACGCAGCGTACACTGGAGTGGGAAGCGCCGCCAACAACTGCCCGTGGGTGTGCAACGCCGGCTACTACCTCAACGGCGGCCAGTGCAGCGCCTGTCCGAGCGGCAGCTGGTGCTACGCCAACGTGCTGAACACGTGTCCGAACAATGCGAACTCGGCTGCGCTCAGTTCGAGTCAAAATTCGTGCTTGTGCCAGCCGGGCTACTTCGGCAACGGATCGGTCTCTGGCACCAGCCCGTGTCCCATCTGCAATGCTGGGTCCTATTGCCCTGGTGGAAACGGGAATTTGACGATTTCTTGCCCAGCCAACTTCTCCTCGCCTGTCGGATCGTCGTCCTACTCCAGCTGCCAGTGCGTCCCGGGCTACCTCCGCGTCAGCAACACGTCGTGCCAGCTGTGCGCCGCGGGCCAGATCTGTATCAGTGGTGCGCTGAGCACGTGTCCTGCCAATTCGATTGCACCTCAGGGCTCGAGCAGCGCGACCGACTGCGTCTGCAATCCCGGTTTCTACGGACCTAATGGCGGAACGTGCGTCCAGTGCCCTGCGAATTCCTTCTGTCCTGGTGGTAACGTGATCACACAGTGCACGACCAATGCGGTTTCGCCGGTCCAGAGCATCAATTCGACGGCGTGCTACTGCGACCGGGGCTACCAGGGGGTCGCAAACGCTGCGTGCGTCGCCTGTCCTGTGAACACCTGGTGCTGGACAGGGATCCTCAACACGTGTCCTGCCAACACTTCGTCGCCTGCCCTGTCGGCGTGGCCCGTCAACTGCACGTGTCTTCCTGGCTTCACCGGCGCCGATGGCTCGGCGTGCTCGCCGTGCGCTCCTGGCACGTACAAGACCGCTGGTGGAAGCGCCAGCTGTACGACTTGCCCTTCGAACAGCTATTGCACTCAGGGTGCTGTCACCCCAACCAGCTGTCCGTTGGCCAACAGCAATTCGCCCGCCGGTTCGATGGCCGTGTCGCAGTGCCAGTGCAACCCCGGATACTACGGGTCGTCGTGCAGCCTGTGCTCTGTGACGTCCTATTGCCCTGGCGGCGCTTCATCCTACGCGTGTCCGAACAGCGGCTACACCATCGCTGGCGCCAGCACGGCGTCCCAGTGCACGTGTCCGGCGAATTCGGCCCTCAACGGATCGAGCATCTGCGAATGCGTGGCGGGCTACCAGCACATTGTCGACGCGGCCTCGCCTGCCGGCTGGCGGTGCGACGTGTGTCCTGCGAATTCGTACTGCGTGGGTGGAGCCTCGTACCAGTGCCCAGCCACCGCAACATCAGCAGCCGGATCCGTCAACTACTCGGCGTGCCTGTGCCCTGCTCCGACGTTTATGACGGTCAACACGGGCGTCTCTCCCCCGGCCCTCAGCTGCGGAAACTGCGCCGCGAACAAGTACTACATCTCCAACACCCAATGCGGCGCCTGCCCGACCAACTCCACCTCGCCAGCCGGCACCGCCTCCATCAGCGGGTGCGTGTGCGTCGACAGCATGTACGTCGTCAACTCCGGCGCGAGCAACCAGATGTGCAGCGCGTGCCTTCCTGGCTACTTTTGCCAAGGAGGCGGCTCGTCCGCGTGCCCCGCCAATTCCTATTGCACCGGCAGCACAGTGACTCCAGTCGCCTGCCCTGCGCTGTCCACTTCGTTGATTTATTCCAACTCCTCTTCCGCCTGCCTGTGCGGCGATGGATATTACATGAGCGGCGGCGTGTGCTTGATGTGTGGGTATGGCACATACAGCGGCAAGGGCACCGTAGGAGTCTGCAACGCATGTCCTTCAAACAGCAACACGTCCGTTCCGGGAACCAGCTTATTGGCCCAATGTTTATGTGTAGCAGGATATGTTGGAGACACCACTCTACAAACAGGCCCTGTACCACCTACAAATGGAATGATGTCATATTACATGTTTAACAAACAACAATTTTTGGCAGACTCTTCTTCAAGCAATGTGGAACTAGTAGTATCTAGTGTTCCTCCAACTTACAGTACATCCAGTCCTTTTGGTGTGTGCGGGGGCAGTGCATATACAAGTTCGAGTACAATCGGGGCATTCACGCTTCCATCATACAATTTTGGGACTTCTGCTTCTGGTCTTTCAATTTGTCTCTGGTTCCAACCAAGTTCCATTGCAAACGCATGGGAAACTTTGTTCACGTTCGGAACTATTGCAGGGGCTAACCCATTGTCTCTTCAAATCCAGAGGTTTTCCAGCTCCAGCACATGGCGGCTGATGCTAATTCAAACTGGTGTTTTGTCCACGTCTCCTATTATATTCACTACAAACGGACTCCAATGGACCCATTTGGCTGTGGTGTACAGTTCACCAACTCTTTATGCCTACGTAAATGGGACCCTCTTTGGCTCTGCATCGTGCTTTTCACATTGGCCAAATTTGGTCTTGGATCAAAACATGATATCTCCCCCGCTCAATTCGCCTGCCCTTTGGTGGGGGGCAGCTCCTTCGTTTGTTGGAAACATAGCAGATCTTCGGGTTTACGGCCACAGTATTTCGTCAACGGATGCTATGAATCTGTTTCAGTATAACGCATGTGGACAGTGTCAGTCATGCCTTAAAAATTCGTACTGTCCTGGAAACAAGGCCAACTATTCTGTGCAGTGTCCGAATTCTACATACTCAGTCACGGGATCAAACTCTGTATCCCAGTGTACCTGCCCATCAAATTCAACGTGGCTGCCAGGCCTCAACTGCACCTGCAACAACGGCACCTACTCCGTCGTCAACAGCGCCCTCGCTCTTGCTGGATGGCAGTGCAACGCCTGCGTCGCAGGAAGCTATTGCCAGCTCGGATACAGCTACGCGTGCCCTGCCACGTTTTATTGTCCTGCTTCAGCGCCAAATCCTGTCGCCTGCCCTCCTGGTTCGTTCTGCTTGGCGTCCTCATCAGCCCCTACCACCTGCACAGGCGGCAACTTCTGCGTCAACGGCGTGTCGAGCCCGTGTCCTGCGCGCTTCTTCTGCGCTGCTGGCGCGTCGTCGCCCGCTGCTTGCCCTGATGGTTCGTTCTGCAACGCTCTGTCCGCTGCTCCCACCACCTGCGCTGCAGGCAACTTCTGCAAGAACGGAACCTCCACGCCATGCCCTGCTGGTTCCTTCTGTGGTGCTGGCAGCGCCGCTCCGACTGCGTGTGCGCCAGGGACCTACTCGTTGGCCGGCGCCTCTGCTCCCATCGCATGCCCAGCTGGCAGTTTCTGCGTGAACGGTGCCATCAGCCCGTGTCCGTCCGGTTCGTTCTGTGTCGCTGGCGCGTCGAGTCCGTCCGTATGCCCTTCTGGTTCGTTCTGCTTGGCGTCGTCATCAGCTCCCATCGTCTGCGCTGCAGGCTACTTCTGCCAGAACGGCATCGCCACCCCGTGTCCAGCGCAGTTCTTCTGCCCTGCTGGTGCGTCGAACGCCACCGCTTGTCCGAGCGGCTCTGTGTGCCTTCCGATGGCGTCCGCTCCCGCCACGTGTGCTGCTGGCACGTTCTGCGTCAACGGAGTCGCCACCACCTGTCCGGCTGGTTCCTTCTGTGCCCCTGGCGTTTCGACTGCCGTGGTGTGTCCGTATGCCTTCTTCTGTCCTAGCTCGTCGACATCCGCCAACAGCTGCCAGGCGAACAGCAACACGTCAGCACCGGGCGCCACGTCAGCGTCCCAGTGCCAGTGCAATCCGGGCTACTCCGGTTCCGGCACGTGCACACAATGTGCGGCCAATTCGTACTGCGTCGGCGGCGCTCAGATCAGCGCGTGTCCGACGGGCCTCTACTCGTTGCAGGGCGCTTCGGATCTCTCCCAGTGCAGCTGCCCCGTCAACGCGGCGTTGGTTGGAACCGTCTGTTTGTGCAACCAGGGGCTCCTTCAGGTCACCAACCCCTCAGCTCTCCTCGGCGGCTGGGTGTGCAACGCGTGTCCTTCAGGCAGCAGCTGCGTCAACGGAACGGCCAGCATCTGTCCAGCAGGTTCGGTCTGCGTCGGAGGCATCGCCCAGCAGTGCCCTGCCAACACCTTCTGCGCTCCGGGATCGTCTGTCGCGCTCGTCTGCCCTGCGAATTCGTACGCGGCTGCGGGTTCTGCGATCTGCACCTGCTCGGATGGCTATTCGATGGTCGGGGGCCAGTGTGTGCAGTGTCCAGCGAATACGTACTGCGTGGCTGGAGTCAAGTCCGACTGTCCATCTGGATCGGCCTCGCCTGTCGGATCGCCGAGCCGCGCTTCCTGCTCGTGCTTGCCTGGATCGTACAGCCTGCTGGGATCGTGCCTGGTTTGCCCTCCTGGTTCGTTCTGCGTTGGCGGCTCCGTCATGTCCAGCATGACGAAGTCCGTCTGTCCAGCTGGCAGTTTCTGTGCCTCGGGCGTGTCGGCTCCGACGGCATGTGATTCTGCGCCAGGTGATTTTTGGTTTGATTTGATTTGATTTTGACAATTTTTTTGACTATTTTTAATTTGACTAATATTTATTTTTGACCACAAATTTATTTCCTCTAACCTATTTCATAACTATACAGGAGTCTATTGCCCTTCGAATTCGTCCGCTCCTGGAATATGCCCTGCTGGCTTCTTCTGCCAGAATCTGTTCAGTCCGACGATGGTATGCCCTCCTGGCGCATATTGCGGAGCTGGATCGCAGGCGCCGACCCCTTGTCCGTCTGGCACGTACTCGAATCAGCTCCAGCAGACTTCGGCCTCAGCGTGCACTCTGTGCACCGTGTGCAACTCGGGCTCGCTCGAAACAGCGCCGTGCACTTCGACCTCGAACCGTGTCTGCCAGCTGTGCTCGAACGCGCCCACGTACGCCACGTACACCGGAGCGGCCGGCTGCGCATGGGTCTGCAACAACGGATACGCTGGAGCCGCGTGCGCCCGCTGCCTGCCGGGCTACTGGTGCGCAAACGGAATCGCCAACCAGTGCCCGCTGTACAGCACGTCGCTCGCCGGGTCGGGGTCCCAGAACGAATGCAGCTGCAATCCGGGATACTACAGCCAGGGCACCATCCTGGGCACCAGCCCGTGCGCCCAATGCCCTACCGGTTCGACGTGCCCTGGAGGAGGGGTGATAACGGTGACGGTTACGTCGACGCCACTGGTCAACGTGCCTGCTCAGATCGTGCTGGTGCAGCAGCCGCTGCCTGTGTCGGACAACCTTGTGTCGCTGTTCGCCTCGATTCCCACCAACTTGGCCAGCATCAGGGCGGCGCTCCCGGATCCGACCATGACGGTGTACACGCGCCAGGTCTGCCGCGGTTCGTATTGCGTCTCGTGCGACGGATCGAACACCTGCATTCCTCTGGTGGCTGTTGGGATAAGTCTGAGCGCCGGAAAATTCGCATTCAACGTCAGCTCCGTGAAGGCTGATTCTCTGATTACGTTTGTGCCGGTCACGCCGGGAATGTGCGCCCCGGCTGTTGATTGGACACAGGTTTCGTCGGAGTACTACACGGGCCTCAAGCTGGCCATCTCATCCGTGAGCGGCATATCGTCGATTCCGTTCATCTGTCCTTCGAATACGCTCATGGGTTCCAGCATATCTGTCCTCGGAGGAGGCAGTCCTGCTGCGCGACGGCGTCGAGCCCTGCTTCAGACTGTTTCGACGTCCGACGCTCTGGCGGTGTCTGTGGTGGTTCCTGCCAATCTCACCAACGCCACTCAGAAGGCGGTCGCCAGCGCCAATTTCACCATCCAGGGCTACACGCCCGTTACTGCTGGAGCCATCATCGCGGTGGTCAACACCACGACGAATGTCACCACGATGGCGTCCGTTCCGCCTGCCATTATGCGATGCCCGGAGAATTCGACCTCGCCGATCGGCGCTGTCAGCATTTCGCAGTGCGTGTGTCTGCCCGGCTACAAGGGCACGCCAGGCTCCGCCTGCTCGCCGTGCGATCCTGGGGTGTTTTGTTCTGGCGGCCTTATCGGGCTGTGTCCCACCAACGCTGGAGCTCCGTACATGTCGAACTCGTCGGCCGACTGCGCCTGTAATCCGGGTTTCTATGGCACAGGCAGCTGCGCGCAATGTCCGAAGAACGCCTACTGCCCTGGCGGAAAAACGTTCATCAACTGCACGGCCAACGCTCTGTCGCCTGTGCAGAGCTCGAGCCCCGCAGCATGCTACTGCGATGCCGGATTTGAGGGGACCGCAAACGCCCAGTGCCAAGTCTGCAAGGCGGGCACGTGGTGCTGGACGGGGGTCAGCAACGTGTGTCCTCTGAATCAGACCTCAAACCCCGGATCCTCAAGAGCGACGGACTGCTTCTGTGCCGATGGATACAGCGCCACGAGCTCCGCCTGCATCTTGTGCGCCAACAACACATATTGCAAGGTGAGCGCTTGCGCGAAACACATATATAACATCACACGCATATTTTATTTGAGATGATGACAACACGCACCTTGGTCATCGCATTCCTACTGATTCCCGCTGCCTCTGCCCTCGCTTGCAGCGACGGTCAATTTTCAAGCGACGGCCTCACTTGCCAGATTTGCACCTCTAACTACTTTTGCCAGGGCGGAGTGCTCGTGCAATGCCCCAAGTACAGCATCTCGCCGCCGGGCTCGTCGAGCATCTCGCAGTGCGTCTGCCCTGTGAACGCCGCGATCAACAACGGCGTCTGCATGTGCATTGATGGTTACCTGATGGGCAACGCCCAGTGCACCCCGTGCCCTGCTGGCTTCTACTGTCCGGACCAAAACACCACGAAGCAGTGCACCAACAACGCGCTCTCGCTTCCAGGCCAGTCGTCGCCTGTCAACTGCAACATCTGCCCTGCCGGCTACGTGCAGAACAGCCCGACCGCCTCCCCCATCTCGTGCCGCGCATGCGCGCTGGGCTCTGCTTGCCCCAACATCACTACGGAGATCGCGTGCGCTGCTGGCACGTTTGCTCCTCCGCTTGGCATCTCCTGCCAGACTTGCCCTGCCAACACGTACTCGCGGCAGTCGTCGTCCGCCTGCACGGCGTGCGATCCTCTGGCCACGTCACCCCCGGCGTCGACCTCGTCGGCCAGCTGCACGTGCGCGGACGGCTATTCCATGAACTTTTACGGCTCCTGCATCATCTGCCCTGCCGGCCTGTGGTGCTCCCGGAACCAGCAGACGGTCTGCGCCGCTGGAACCTACAGCAACGCCGGCCAGTCCTCCTGCTGGCCATGCCTTCCCGGCACGTATCAGGACGGGGCCGGGTCGTCTTCCTGCAAGACCTGTCCGTCTGGCCTCCAGATACAGCAGACCTCCACGGGCACCGATATGCAGGCCGTGATCAACCGGTTCAACGTCGACACCAATTCCAACGGCGTGCTGTACATCCAGGGGGCGCAGAACTATCTCATCCAGGCGCAGGGCGCCAACATCACAACGTGGTCCTTCCAGGCCACCAAGGCCGGCTGCAAGGTGACGCCGATGCTGTTCTCCGGTTCGTACTCCAACGCCAACGGGCCGTACACGTTCAGCCTCATCAGCAACGGCACGACGCGCACCACGACCAGCGCGGGCCCCCAGACGTTTCCGTTCAGCGACGACCAGAAATTCTTCTACACCGTCCCGGCCGTGAATCAGCAGATCGCCACTTCGACCTATACGTTTACGTACTTTGGGTGGTATTTCACCGGCCAGACCTGCATCCCGTATGACATCCCGAACCAGCCATCCAATCCGACGGTCCTTCCTTCCACTCCGGTCTACGTGTGGTCGTGGACCTATGTGCCGAGCCTCACGATGTACACGTGGCCCGCCTTCAGCTACCCTGGGGTCGCCATGTTTTGGTCGGTGAGCGTGTCGTCTGCAAGGACCCAGACGGTGTATTCGTCCGCGACGGGCGCGGGCAGCATCATGCAGTGCCTGTGCCCCGATGGCACCCGGAAGCTCGCCAACGGCCAGTGCCAGAACACGTGTCCGGACGGCAAGTACATCGCCTATCCGACCAACACGACCTGCAGCCCGTGCGCCCAGGGGAGCGCCTGCGTCAACTCCATCATCACGCCGTGCGCCACCGGCTTCTCGTCGCTCCCGGGCGCCTCGTCGTGCGTCCCGTGCGTCAACCCGGGCCAGAGCACCGATATTCAGCTCTACACGTGCAAGCTGCTGCCGGCGTGCGTGCCAGGCCTCCAGGGCAAGTGCTGCTCCCCTAATGTGCCTATTACCGTCGACCGCGCAAACGGATGGACCGGCTTGGGCACCATCCTGGCAGCCACAGGAAGTGTCAACGGGGCCATCGCCACGGCGTGGCTGACGCGCGCCCCGATGCTGGGCCTGAAGCTCAACCCCGCGCTGGACCGCCCGTACGCGCTGATTCAGAACAGCATCGACCTCACTAGTACCGCAAACAACCAGGTTGCGGTCCAGTTCTACTACCGATGCGTTGGCCTCATGTGCCCCGACTGGCTCGTGATGGACTACTCCAACGACGGCGGGGTGACTTTCCCTCAGATCCTAAACATCACGGATTTCAGCGACAGCGCCAAGGCCTGGGTGCAGATCTCCACCAGCTTCTTCTCCAACCCGGAGCCGATTCCGACCAAGATCCGAATCTACGCCCAGATGGCGCTGGGGCTGTGCACCGTCTGGATCGGGCAGGTGGAGATTGTGGATCTGGGCTACTGGACCAGCAGCAGCACCAACGGGATCAGCCTCCAGAAGGTGGACACGTTCCTGCTGCCGAGGTGGTCCGTCGTGAACAAGATGCAGATCCCGGATCTCAGCAAGTACCAGGAGCCGATGGAGACCACGAATCTGGCGCTCACCGACAACGCTATCGCCATCGCGCTGACGCCGCCTGTCCCTGGAATATACGCTTCGTATAACTACTCCGCCTCCGTGTACGCCAGCGGCACCGGCACCCTGACGCTGCAGCTCAACAGCGTGGATAGCAAGACGTGGACGGTGAATTCGGTCTCGAACCCGTACACCTTCTTCACCACCGCCCTGCCCACGATGTTTTCCATCAAGGTCACCGGCACCGTCGTCGTCAAGGGCCCGAGCCTCACGCTGCGCACCCCGGTCGTCGGCTGCCAGGCGTGCCTGCCGAATTTCTACTGCCCTGATCCCACGACGCCGATCCCCTGCCTCGCGCACTCGTCGTCGCCGGCCGGATCGACCAAGCCTACTCAGTGTGTCTGCAATCCGGGGTACTGGGGACAGCCCGGCGTCAATGGCGACTCGTGCAAGCCGTGCCCTGTTGGCGCGTCGTGCCCGAATGGCGGCCCCAACTACACCGTGTGCGCCAACGGAACCATCACCATCGCCTTGGCGCAGACTTCGTGCTTCACGTGCAACGCGAGCGACTACTGTGCGTTCGGCTCCATGAGGGGCTGCCCTCCGAACTCGATGTCGCCCCCTGGCGAGTGGGACGTCGCGCAGTGCATCTGCAACCCCGGGTTCTACGGCATCGCGCCCGACTGCAGGGTGTGCGAGCCTGGCTTCTTCTGCATCAACGGCACCAAGACCGCATGCACGGCGCACGCGACGTCGCCGCCGATGTCGTCCAACGCCACCGCGTGCTATTGCACTCCGGGCTACTCTGGCGTGCGAAACAGCCAGTGCATGAACTGCAGCGAGGGCTCCTACTGCTACTCCGGCCTCATCAACAGCTGCCCCAACAACATGTGGTCGCCCCAGCTGTCCAGCGTCATGGCCAACTGCTCCTGCGACTACGGGTACTATCCCGTCCAGGCGTCGTGCAGCGGCTGCAGCTCCGGATCGTACAAGTCGAGCCGGGGCCCCGGCACCTGCACCTCGTGCGCCACCGGCAAGTACTCGATCGGCCGCGCCGCCACCAGCAGCAGCGCCTGCATCAGCTGCCCTCCTGGCACCTATGCGGTCGTCGAGGGCCAGTACCAGTGCCAGTCGTGCGCTGCAGGCACCTACTCGTCCGGGATGGGCAGCTCCTTCTGCACCCAGTGCTGGGCCGGCGCCTATTCGACGCTCGGCGCCTCCGTCTGCACGATATGCTCCGCTGGCACGTACTCGCCCGTCGTGGCGGCCACCTCGCTGTCGACGTGCCAGACGTGCGCTGCGGGCTCGTGGGCGCACAGCAACTCCACCGCCTGCAGCTTCTGCGGGGCGTGCTCGTTCTGGAAGTACCCGCCCGCGCTGCACTTTTTCCAGGGGCTGGTGCCGGGGACGCAGACCACACAGCTCACGTCGGTGCTCTCCAACACGCAGCAGCAGCACTATGCTTTCGCTATCAGCAGCATCGACGGAACGATGTTCATGGCGATGGGCACCGCGTTGTATAATGTGAACCTCAACACAGGAGCGCTCTCCGTCCCGCTGAATCTGCAGGGCCCCAGCACCCGTCAGTGGTGGTACGCGTCGATTGCGACGTCGGTGCTCGGAAACTACCTGTACGTGGTGCAGAATCCCAACGTGTTCAGGGTCGACCTGGCCATGGGCGCCTACGACACCATTTATCCCTCGCTGATGGCGACGTGCGTCGCGGAGGACAGCACCCAGCCGCAGACGGTGCTCTGGATCGTGCAGCCGACGATGCTCCGCAAGGTGGACCCCATCGCCGCGGTGGACATCAACAGCTACACCCTATCCGGCGCGACGTACGTGTGCGTGAATCCGCAGGATCCTGTTACCCTGTATGTCGTCGGGACGTTCGGCCTCAAGAGCCTGAACAAAAACACCGGCGCCTTCGCCACGCTCAAGACCGGCATTGCGTTCTCGGTGTGCCAGGTCACGCCGGATGGAAATTTCATCGCGCTCACGCAGGTCAGCCCGAAGATCGTGGTGGTGTACTCGCTGTTCGACAAGACCGTCACCAACGTCATCGGCGGCGCGACGGTGTCGGCCATCTACATCGACGGCAGCAACCTCGTGTTTGGCATCGACTCCGTCGGCGTCCGAAACGTGTCCTACAGCTATGCGGACTCGCGCAACTGCGATCCCGGCCAGTTCAACGAAAACACGGCTCTCACGGACCCCAGCCAGTGCATCCTGTGCTCGGTGGGCAACCTGTGCCCTGGCGGCGCCAACATCACCTCGTGCGCTCCCGGGACGTACAGCACCCAGACCGGGCTGCGCGAGCAGGCGCAATGCACGGTGTGCCCTGCTGGCTTCTTCTGCCAGGGCGCCACGTGTCCGGACACCACCGGCAGCGGATGCAGCATCACCGCGGGCGTGTGCTCGGGCGGCATGTGCAACGCCAACAACAGCCTCCAGACCTGCCCTCGCGGCTCCTACTCGTTGAGCACCGGCCTCATGCAGGCGGCCGACTGCCCGCTGTGCGTCGCCGGGTTCTATTGCCCTAATCCGACGACGCAGCTGGCGTGCCCCAACAACACGTGGTCCGTCGCGGGCTCGCAGGACCTCAGCGCGTGCACCTGCGCGCCGGGATACCAGTGCGTCATCACCAAGATCGTGCACGCGCAGGTGATGCTGGCCATGACGGTGGCCCAGTTCCAGGCGGTCCAGAGCAAGTACATCGCCGCGGTGGCCGCCGCTGCGGGCGTCAGCGTCAACCTGGTCTCCGTGCAGGGCGTCTTCTCGACCTACAGCCCGCCGTCCGGCCGCAGGCTGCTCGGGCACAAGGGCGAGTGGAACAGCGCGGCGGTCGATGTGCACACGCTGATTCACGTGTCGGAGCTCAGGAGCCTGTCCAACCTCAACATGCACCTGCGCACCCAGGGCCTCGGGCCCCATCGTGGCGTGCAGGTGTCGCTGCACCAGGAGGTCGTGCAGACGTACAGGAATGGCGGGGGGTGGTAGTTGTTTTGGTGTGAATAAAAATTAGCCTCTGGCTCATAAATTGGTTGTGTAGACTTTTTTTTGTTTAATCTTGTCGCAAATGCTCACGCTTCCGAGCAGCAGCTAGGTTTCCGAAGTAGTAAAGAACGCGCGCTTGAAGGTTTATCCGAGTCGCTAATGGAGTCGGTATGTTTTTCTCACAAAATTGGTCTCGGATCGGTATATATATGGCACTGAACAGCTGCAGCGCATGACAACGTTGCAGTTCGTGTTTGCAGCATGCCTATTTCTTATCCAGGGGGTATATTCACAGACGCCAGCGAACCGCACCACTTCGTACACCGCACCTGAGTCGTCGGGGGTATATTCACAGACGCCACCGCCTATAGACCCAGCGTGGCCAACTACAGAACTTACGTGCGGACTTTGGACAGGACCTATTCTCGAAGTTAAATATTACCAAGGCGCATTTGGTGCGGATGTGAAGCGTCAGTGCGCATACTTTTATTTCAGGGACATTCTCAGTGTTGTATACTTCGTTCTTCTGGCGTATATGGTTGTTATGTTTTTATCCGGATGTATGCCAGTGTACTTCAAGTACATTCGGATAAGTTTAAATGGCCTTGTGAAATGTTTTACAGCTGGCTACATGGGTATCAACAGCAGCGGAAATGACGTGGATTGTTCCGCATTATTTCTGTTTTTTATTCTTGCAGCAACGTTGATTTTATTCTTACCCGAGGTGGCCCTCTTGTACCACGTGATTTTTGATTTGTATTTGCTTGGAGGAAGTAGATTTGCTGATTGTGGGAGTTGTGGTAGTGGCTGTTGTCCCAGTGATGTGCAAGTCTTGTGCTGCTTGCCTGGAGAGAAGGCGCCTGCTCAAAACGGGCAGCCTCTTGCACCTGATGCTTCGAGTCAACAACAACCGCTTGTGACACCAGTTGCATCTCCCGGATCTATGTTCCACGACCCACTCAACCTCCGCCCTCGAATCCAGTACGTAACCAAATATAAGCCGGTGCCAATGGGCCCATCCATCGCATGATTCACTTTGTGGCTCTGTTCATCACCGTCGCCGTGCTGGTCATGTTTCTGGGGAGCAAGCAGCAGAGGAGCTTCGACCGCTACTGCATCGCTTCGACTGCGCTCCTCGTGCTGCTGGCGCTCGCGGCCGTCGTCTACCTGCACGGCACCATCTTCTTCTCGGCGTCGGCGCTGGCGCTGGCCCTGCTGCTGCTCGTCCATCGCTCCATCATCGGGTTCGCGAAGCAGGCGGACATCCTGAGCGCGTCGGAGTGCATGCCGTTTCGATCCAAGGAGGCGTTCAGCCATGAGACGTGGATTATTGCTGCTGTTACTGCGGCGGTGGTGTCGTTGCTGCGCCTGTAGCAGAGGCCTATCTTGTAGTATATAAATTATGAAACACACCCGTGTCCGAATGGCGTGCTCTATAGACTGGATTTATATTTTCGGCCCGAAAGAAAAGCTGCGATCGTTGTGCGCTGGTGCTGCATTGATGCATGCTGTATTTTCTGTTATTTTTTTGGTGTTGCTTGTTTTTCAAGAGGCTCATATTTTGGATGTGCAGAGGCTCAGGATGCCTACCACGAAAACAGCTGGGGTCTGGGTGAATAGAAGCAGGCTTGTTGTGAATTACGACAATGAAAGCATCAGCAGCGTTTTGGATTTAAACTCGTGTCCATTAGCAACAGACGTGACAAAGTATGATTCAGCATACATTGTTCAGCAAGTCGTACTGCAAGGGCCGGGAGATATAGACAGCAGAGTCTTGATCATCATTTTTCATTTCCTATCTGCATTTTTTCAATTTTTAGCAGCGATGGACGGGAATATGTATTACGAAAACATATTGCAGGGACATGTCAATATAGGCCATTTTGTCGAGTACAGTCTTAGTGCATCCATAATGATTGTAGCTATGTGTGGCCAGCTCGAACTTACTGACATCTATTTAATACTCAGTATCACTGCAAATTGTTGGGGATGCATGATATTCGGGCTGCTGGCAGAGCTGATGTTTGAGCGAAATATCAACATAATATATGACAAGAACAAAGTAGACGCCTACTGGGTAGCGCATTTCGCAGGATGGGTGCTAATTTTGGTTATGTTCGTCGGGGTTACATCCAATATTGACGTGATCAATCGATGCACTCCCTCAACATCAGCCGTGAAAATTCCCCAGTGGGTATTGGGCATAGTGTATACGGAGCTATTCCTTTTCGGGTGTTTCGGAATTGTGCAAGGGGTCTCGTTTTATGTCAGAGGAAACTTAAGCGGGCTTTCCGACGGCAAATCGATGAAAAGGAGAGAGCAGCTGGCCACTTACACCGAGGCTTCATACATAATCCTCAGCTTTACTGCTAAAACCATCTTAGGATGGGGAATCATTTTCGGCAATTTCGTAAACAGCAAGAACAAATGAGCCTCAAGCCGTCAGCTTTATCCCGTACTTCCTGTTCTTCGGATCCTGAAAAAATCCCCTATCCGCCAGCACTCCGCACAGCTCGGACAGCCTGCGTCCGAGGAGATTGTTCTCGCCCTCGACGCCCTCGGCGACGGCGCGGATGCTTGGCACCGTGGGCTCGACGAGCATCGTGATCCTGTCCATGCTGAACCCGCTCGCAAACGGGCTGCCTGTGTTGTCGTCGGACACGATGACGAGGTAGTCCGGCTTGTACTTGAGCGCCGCAAGCAGCGTGCGCGAGATCATCTTGCAGCACTCGTCGACGTCCTTCCTGTACAGCAGCTCCACAAACGGCGTGCCGTTGTACAGCAGGCCGTTGAGCCACTTTTTGTGCAAAAACACCACGTGCGACGCGTCCGCGTCCAGCACCCACAAAACGTACGTGTTGTGCATATCCCTGTGCTCCAGGAAGCCATCCATCCGCGTGCAGTCGCACAGCATCGGCAGCGGGCGCATGGGGTGGTTTGTTTACAGACGAAGGGCGGCAAGGGAGGAGTGGGGCTAAAAAGTTTATTGAATCCCATTATCAATCCTGATCGTCGCCCCACCACTCGCCCCGTAACAGGCGGCTGAACGCGTCGTACGGAAAGCTCATCGTCAGAATCCAGCACACCACCGCCAGCTTCGTCGCGACAAACACGGTGAAGCACGCGTACATGGCGCGCTTCTGGTGTCGGATTCTTTCGTCGGCGGTGCCTTCAGCGGCCTCAGTGCTTTCCACTTGCTCATATTCCATTGGACAGAGAGTCTTGGACCAAAATTCCGATAAAAACCAGGTCAGTTTCTTTTTACTAGCGACCAAGTGACCCTGTTTTTACTAGCGCCCCAGAGCGGTGACCCTGCCAGGCACCGACGACAGCGCCATGACACCGCGCACGGCGTGCGGGACCTTGAACCGCCCCGACTGCAGCTCGGTCTGCAGCACCTTGCACTCGCCGACCCACTGGATGCTGCAGATAGGCCCCAGGAGCTCGCCCATCTGCTGCAGGAGGGCGTATCGCTCGGTCGGCGGCATGTCCGCGCACGAGACGCCGTTGATGCGAACGAGGTCGAACACCAGCACGCGGGGCGTCGAGTCGTCGTCCACTACGTACTGGCCCAGAAACACCGTCCGGTCGCCGCACTTTGGGGAGAGCATCGACGGGGGCGACGCGTAGTAAAAGGCGTCCATCGAGGGAAGGTAGACCAGCGTGGACGAGTCGTACTTGCCTATGGTCACAAACTCGGCGCTTTTTCCCATCCATGTGCCGAAGCCGGAGTTGTTTTTCCCCTTCTTTTCGTCTATGAATGGCCGGATGCGATCCTTCACATGCTCGCCCGAGTGGAGGCAGGGGTCGCAGCAGATGCTCAGGATGCACGAATGGGAGAGAGAGTGCACGAGTTCCATTTTTCTTGATGACACGTGTCGCTTGGAGAAAAACAATCTTGACACTTTTTCAAGTTTTGACTGTGCAGTTACTCAAAATTTCTATGCCCAATGACAGCAAAATAGCAACCGACACCTCGCGAATGAGAACCGTCTGCCGCCACTGCCATCCGTTGAGTCTCAACAGCAAGTCCTACGCATCAGTGCTCGTCACGGGCGGCACGGATAGCCTGTCTACAACGCTGACCGACCTCGAATCGCGGATCATACCCTGTGTGAGCGCAGTGTGCCCTGAATGCGAAAAAATCAGCATACTGTCGGACGGGAGCACCGAATCCGTTTTATGCACCGTGTTCATGTGGCAGCGGATGCGCCAATGGATCGACACGGCGCACGGGTAATTACGAGTCTCTTGGATTGAGATCGCATGTCTCCTGTCACTTAGTTGAAGATCAAACAACAATCAAGCCTCCTGCTTCGAAAGCCTCTGAATCTCCTTGACGCGCTCCGCGCACGCTTGGCCCTTGACGTGCTTGCCCATGTCGCCGGAGCGGTCCCAGGCCACGAAATATCCGCAGCCGCTTGGGCAGATAATGCCTGGCTTTTTCACGTCTGCAGTGTGCTCGCTGGCCACATGCTCCCTCATTCCGTCGAGCGCCACCTGTTTGTCGCATTTGCACAGCACCAGGATCCCGCCCTGGGAGTCCAGACTGTAGATCGGGCTGCCGTTTTTGATTAAAAACGAAGAGGGTTTCTTCGCTGTGGCGTCCTCCATCGTAGTGTCTTCCACATTGTATGATTCCGCCTCCTGCTGCAGCTCCTCCAGACACTTCTGTGCCATGCTAATTTCCTGCGTCACTTTGTCCATAGCGAGCAGCTGATCTTGATAAGCTGCCAAGATACCCGTGGTTTTGAACTGCTCGAGCTGCGCGATGAGCTGCTCCAGCTCTGGCTTTCGCGACTCGAACGCCTCCATTTCCATCTGCAGCCTCGCCTTTGTGCTGCGGCATTCCTCGATGGTCGCCTCCGCGCAGCGAACGTCTTCCTGCAATCCGACGATAACGCCGGACCAGCGGTCGCGCTCGGCCGCGAGGGTGCGGTTTTCGTCCTTGAGCTTTTTAATGCTCATGCTCAGCGTGTCGATCTCCACCTTTCGAATCACCTTTTCCATATCGAGCTCCTCGATGGTGACGTTTTCGGACGACGTCGCGTGTTCCAGGCGCTTCAGCTGAAATCGCAGGCTCTCGATTTCCCGGTCCTTCTCCAGCCTCAGCCGCTCAAGCGGCTCCACCTGATACCGAAAGTACCCGTGGATCCGCACGCTGCGCTCGCGAACGTACGCCTCAGCGACGGCTTGCTTTAGGCCGTTTCTCAGACGCTTGGCGTAGTTCTGGCACTTCGGATCCTGGCACGTCGTCATGGGATGGTACTTGGGGTGCACGCCGTCCGAATCCGCCTGGGTGCGTCCCAAAATGCGATCAAACACGTCCTCGCACTCGCGAACGCGCTCGTCGTCGCTGAACGACTTCTCATTCAGGCGGTTCAGCTCCAGGTCCAGCGCTGCGATGCGCTTGCGTGCGGCCGCGAGTTCCGAGACCGTGTCGTCAGCACTCTCCACCTCCATCGTCTCCGGCAATTGAAGGCATCGCTTGGACAGAACGGCAATCTCTTCCTTGGCCCGCTTGAGCTCGCACGCCAGCTCCCATATCTGCTCCACCATCTGGCGCCGGGAGGACTCGTTCAGGGATTTTTGACCCAGGATGGTCTCGACCGCCATGTGGTCACCCAACCCCAGGTCGCGCAAGGATGCGACGACGAATCGGCCTCTCTGCTCGGACCTGAGGCGCATCTGTGCCTCCAGCGACGCGCACAACAGGGCCTTCATCCTCCCGTAGCGCTGCTCCGCCGCCTCGAAACGCGCGCGGTAGCACTTCTCCGTCTCCTCCGTGTCAAGGTGATCACGCGGCCGTATCTCGTCGCGCGAGACGAACGGCACCAACTCTGCCAGGGTCTCCAGATCCTCGCGCGTCAGTCCTATGTGAGCTGCGTATTCGGACTCGAGCGCCCTCCGCTTCTCGTTCCACAGCGCGTCGCTGTTCATTTGCGGATGGCTGCTGAGTGGGATCAGTGGGTTACCGCTACGGTTCATCAAACGGGTTTGAATCGATTTGCGAGTGGCAGACCGCAACGGTTCGTCAAATGGATTTAAATCGATTTGTGATTTTTTTATTTTTTCACAAAATTAAGTCTTTTTTGCGCCGGAAGAGGACCGACGCGTATTTTCTTCGTTTTCTCAAGACACGATTTGATCTTTAAGAGCTCCGAGCGCAACCATTTGGGCGCTGAGTGGAACGACTTGAGAAATGTGTAGTACTTGCCAACAGGAATCAATATCTCGTCGTTGTTATCCCATTCTTCCATGACACTGTCGCTGATCCAGGGCCAGTTATCTCTGCCGCCACCTCTAGGAAACAACCGCATGCATTTGTAACCACAGTCCTCCTTTCCAGGCCAATTAGACCAAATGATGAAACCATTGCCGATTGGCTCGGGGCGAAATTCGTTGCCATTTCCAAACGCTGCGTCGAGAGCTTTGCAAATGAGAACAAATTCACCCTTGCTCACGCCAGCAGGCCCAACTGTCAAGTTGAAACCGGATGCGTAAGTTTTGATGATCATCAACTGTTGTTGTCCGCACTGCTTGGTGCTAAAAAGAAATTTGTCTTAAAAAAAGCAGCTTGGAAGCCGATGTCAAAAAATGCAACGGTTCGTGGCATGCCAAGCGGTCAATGTGAAAAAAAATCAAATTTGTGCACCGGTTCGCCAAACAGTTTTGAATTGATTTGGGATAACCGTGTGAAGTAGACCACAACGGTTCGCCAAACAAGTTTGAATCGATTTGCGAGTTACCAATGCCCAGAGCAAAGATCACAGACTCAAGATTCCTTTGCGTCTCACTCCAGAAAGGAAAAGATATCAAGTGTTTCGAGCTCGACCGCATTGAAGAGGTGATTCAATTTCAATGAGAATCGCAATTGTTTCTTATTCAAATTTCAACAGGCAGAACTGGCACTACAGCAGTTCGACTCTGTATTCCCCAATGCAGACAGAAGCGCATGGACTCGCGAGGACGGCAAAGAATTCGAGCAGCGGATGATTGGCGACGTAGGAATCACAATATGCTTTGATGATGAGGGCTGCTACGGAAACCGAGTGTTTTTTATTGGCTGGCAGAACCGACGGTGGATAAGAAAATGCATCTGTATGGAAGGCACCGGAGGACCGACAATCTTTTTGCCAAGCGAGCAGCGGTATGTGCGTATTGGCTACGATTTCAGCATGTCGTTTCCCAATGCGTTTCATCTCATGTTCAGGGACCTCAAAGTGCTGCTCAATCTCGTTCGAAAGCGCAAATTGAAGCGATGCCTCGCCTTGGCAATGGGGCTGCACAGGAGACTGGGAGCCGAGTGCCCTTTTGCTGCTCTGGGCCAGGATCTGGTCATGCAGATCTGCTGCCAACTGTAATGAATGTCAAACCCAGACGTACAAGTCGCCATCGACTCGCTCCTTTAGCGCCTCTAGCTCTTTTCTCATCTCCAACAACCCCTGCTGCGCGTTGGCTACGATGGACATGAGCTTACCCCCACCTAGGAAACACCACTTGCACACCGCGTAGTTGCACGCAGCGCATCCGAAAGGCGATTCGGCCCTCGGGTTGAAGCACAAATCACACAGAGGAACGAACGAGGCGAGCGGTATAATGGGATGAAACGACGGACACGTGATGCCGCGGTATGCCATGTTGGAGGCGCGAGGACCAGCGCAATAAATACAGGCGCGTGCAATGAGGCGCTTTATCCGACACATTTACTGAGTGCCGATAGAGGTGCCCCTCCATCGTGGACTTTTGATCGGATTTGTGTAAACCATAGTATGGTTTGGTGGCGGTTCAATGTACACCTACAAATTGTACACGACTACCAGAAAATTTTCTGGTAGTCGGGCGCCTACAATTTTGTACACTCCGTACACCCAGAAAATTTTCTGGGGACAGGCGCGAAATCGCAACGATTCCGCATTTTTTTATTTGCACTCGACTGGCCGTTGCAGGTCAAATCCGTTTTTGATGAACCATATGCCATCTTCTAAGAAGAAGCAGTAATGCTCAGTGGGTCTGCCATGTTTAACAAACGTCCAAGACACCCAACCCGAATCCGATGAAAGCACCTCAGCGCCCATGATTTCCAACACCAGCATCCAGAAATCAATTCGATCCCAACGGCCTAGAAGGCAGTCCAACAGCACGTGCTTTGCTGGAGTATAATCTGATCGATGAATAAACCCTTTGACAGCGTGCATGATTTCCGCTGATGTGTCGGGATCCGTTGCACCTACGTATGTGCAATGCCAAAGGAAATCGCACAGCTGTTCCTGTTGATGCTTTTGCATGCTGAAGGTTGGATGTCGATTCGATGTCCTTTTATATGTTTTCGGCAGATGTCTTAACGTAAAATCACTCTATGCTATGCAGCATGTAAACACACGTTGGTGCAAGACAGGCTAGACTTTGCACCAAACCGCTAGGCACTTGGTGCAAGACAGGATCGACTTTGCACCAAACCACTAGGCCTCTGGTGCAAGACAGGATCGACTTTGCACCAAACCACTAGGCCTCTGGTGCAAGACCGGCTGGACTTTGCACCAACCCTCTAGGCCTCTGGTGCAAGACCGGCTGGACTTTGCACCAAGACTAAAGTTGAACCCAAGTCAAATCCTCAATCGAAGTAGCAGCCGCCACTGCTGCCTTAAGGTTCGAATACAGCGCCTCCAATTCTCCATACGCAATTCTAGCATTCTTCAACTCCTCTCTCCCTGCCGCCACCAGCGCCTGCAGCTCCTCAATCCGCGCGATCAAGCGTGCCTTCTCCTCATCCAAAACCTGCCTTGGCTCCAGTGCGCTCACGCGCTGCCTCAGTTCCTCGAGTGAGGTCCGCTCCACGAAATGCAGGCGATAATCCATGCACATCACCTGCTCCCAAACCGCATCGATCCGCTCGGCAGCCGCCAGCCTGGCGTCTTCTGATTCCTTCTCTATCCTGGCCACCCTCCGCCGCAGGCTTCTGCGAACGTGCTTGATCTGATCCTCCGTGTCCCTCCGTTTCAGTTCCATTCGGTCCATCTCCCTCTTGTGCATCAGTGTCGTGTTATTGCAGCAGGCTCTTATCACGTAATTCATCATGGCAAAGAGCAGCGCAGGCGGATTTTTGTATCCAAATCGCGCCAAAGCAGCAAAGGGGTCACTGCCAGAGTAGTTATTGCTTAGAGGCCAGAGCAACCACCGCCAGATCAGTCACTGCATAGAGGCCAGAGCAGTCACCGTTTGAAGTCACTGCCTAGAGGAAGGAAGCTCCGCCAGCTCCAGCTGCATCAGGGCGTTTGAAAGCAGCACCCCGCGATGGTTGTAGGCCGCCCTGCACACCTCATACTGCGACTCGAGCTCGAGCTGCTGACGCCTCAGCTGGGCGATTTCGGATCCGTCCTGCAAGGCCTTCAGGCGCGCCTGGAGCTCCAGATTTTCGTCGCACTTTTTCTTCCACTCGTTGATCCAGTTCGGCTGCTCCGCGTATACTGTGGACAGGATCCGCATCTGCTGCCTCTGGGAATCGACGATTCTGCGCAGGGACGCCAGCTCCTCGAGCAGGGGCTGGTTTCGGTAGTTCGAAAGGTCCTCGAGCCTCTTCTTCAACTCGTCTCGCTCCATTCGAACCGACTCCATCAGGGCGCATTCCTGATTGGCTTGCAGGAGCTCCCTGTTGAGGTGCTGGATCTCCAATTTGTACTGCTCCTCGCGACTGGCGTCCATCTGTGTTCGGTCACGTTACCGGGCTAAAAAGAACATCAAATTGTATTTCCGGTCGAAATCCATGGCCTGCGAAATGGGCGTGATTGTCTACAAGCGCAAAGACGCTCCGTTCACCTCCACCGAGCGGATCATGAAATGTCTGCTGCTGCCGTCCGTCGACGACACGCAGACGGCGCTTGCGGGCGAGGATATACACATTTCGGAATCGACGGCCATCAAACTACGCGCAACCGCGCGGCTCGGATTAGCAGAACACGAGTTCATTGTTCAGAAGCACAACCCCACAGCAGGATGCTGGGACAGATTCAAGCGGATACTCAAGCGCCTATTTACTCCATACGAAAAACGCACATAGCCTCGCGCTCGGCCTGATATTCGCCCAGCTTCCGCGTCATCTCGGACAGCTCTTCGTCCGAAAACGCCCTTTGCGTGCGCACATCCTCGTCGGAAAGAATCCCGGCGTCCACCATGGCGCGCACGTCCACAGAGCGCTCGTTCGGATGCTTCTTGCCTCCGGGCGGAGTAAAATCGAATCTGCTTGCAAAAAGGGGCTCGTCCATCCGCTGCTCGCGATCCTTGAACCGGAACAGCTCCTGTCCGGTGTGCAGGCACACGGCAGCATTATCGATCACCTCGGCGAAGGGCAGGCCAGTTTCCTTGTCATAGAGCAGACGCTGTCGTTGAGCCACAGACGCCACCGGTTCCGCCTTGACTGTCACTGCCTCGCAGTATTCGCGCTTCGCCTGAAAAAACGAGGCCTTGGTGGGCAGAGGAGCAGCGGGTTTGGGCTTCTTCTTTTGCGGCATTTGTTGTCGCTTGTGGAGAATTTGACCAGTTGTCAGGAATAATATTTACGACGTCCGGCCCCAATTGAAATGTCACTTCCAATCCTTTTTTCGCGGAAGGAATGGATCTTTGATGCCGACGAAGAGCCCAACGAGATACTGCACAAGGTTGAAGAATTCATTCGCAGAACCGAGAAAGACGAGTACGAACAAATATTCGCTGACCGATCCGCCGTGGAATTCGTGTACTCGAGCAATCAAATGGAAAAGACGTTGCCAGCTGGTGCTTCGAAGCACGAGACCTTTGCGTGTCTGGAGTCTATGTTTCAAACTGGCGAATGCATCGAACCCCTGCCACCGTGGAACGCAGACGGCGGAAAGGACCGAGACGAGATGCGCGCACAGATGGTCCAGCACTGCAAGGCCCTACGGCTCGTCAGCGCATGGAGCCGCGATCCTTTGCATCGGCTTTCGGCCGAACGGGTGTGCGATCTCCACCGAATTCTGATGCAGAACTCGACGGACGAAAAGGGGTCACCGCTTCCAGTAGGACAGATCAGAAAATGCGGCGCATTCACAGCGGGCCATATTTATCCCGAAGCGTCCATGGCCGGATTGGATCAGGCGATCGAAAACTACTACGTTTCCCTGGAAAGAAAGGATCACTTTCTCATCTCAGCCACCGTCCTTTTCTACGAGGTTATTCAGGCACACCCCTTTCAGGATGGAAACGGAAGGCTCTGCCGTCTGCTTCTCAATTATGCTCTGGAGCGAGCCGGGTTTCCGTGGGCAGTTCCACTGACGTCCGGGCATTCGAAGGCTAGAAAGCATTACATTCTGGCAATCCGCAACGCCCAGAACAGAGACTCCGGGATTCCGCAGAACAGGTTGCTGATTGACTTGGTCTGCTTGGTTCTGAAGAGTTGCTACTACAAGATCATAAACTACGAAGCCAACAGAGCGAGGATGAGGTTTTGACCAGTTGCGCAAATCTACTCAAAAAATCCACACAACTTTTTTTCTCAGTCATTTGACAAGTTTTGCAAATCTACTCAAAAAATCCACACAACTTTTTTTTCGCAATCATTTGACAAGTTGTGCAAGTCTACACAATGACATCCGCCTACTTTCGAGCCATGGCCACCTGCTCCATGCTCAAACGGCAGCTCGAAAAGGAGACCTTCTCTCGCCAAGCCATGGAGCTGTGCTTCAAAAAGATCCACAAGTCATTGGACCTCTACAAAGGACACTTCATCAACCGCATCCGGTTCCACATGAATCGCCACCACACCGAGTACCTGCGCAAAGTGCGGCTGCACGAGATGGAAAAGAAAGCGGCCAAGAAGAAAGCGGCGAAGCCAAAGGAGCAGACGCGGCGCTCGGAGCGCGTGTCGCAGCTGGAGGAAGTGGCCGCCGAGCTGGCAGAGGCCAAAAAGGAACTCGCGCTGAAGACGCAGCAGATTGACGAGCTGTGCGCGCTGCTCGAGGCCGCGGAACGGCATCCAGACTGTCGGGTCGACACGGAAGTCCCTCGTGCAAAGCACGACCAAGGCTCGCAGGCGGACTTGTGTGAAGTCGACTCGCAGGAAGACCTGTGGGACGGTGTTCTCATCGGACCCTAGATTTACGTCCTCGTCGGACCCTAGAATTAAATTCGTACTCACGCACTTGGGTCATATAAAAGAAGACAGACAAACACAGCCGAATGCCATCAGTAATGCTGGCTCTTTTGATAATCATGGCACACTCAGTAAATGCGCAGATCACGGTAAATGTGCAGATCGCACCCGACCCTACCAACCCCAGCAACCCTCCTCCTGTCCTCAACCTAGACACGCTCGTGTCGGACGGAAGCAAGCAGGGGCTCACTGGCTTCCAGGGAGTCAATGCAGGCACCGTCGACGTGCAGCTCTACGCACAGATGTGCACCCCTGGCACCTACTCGCAGCCGTCGGGCTCCTGCGTCCCATGCCCAGCTGGCACAGCGTCCGCCGCCAACGGAGCCTCGGACCCGTCGACCTGCATCCCTTGCCCTACAGGTGCCTACGCGCCAGCAGGCTCGTCGGCGTGCACCGACTGCGTGCCCAACACCTTTTCCGTCGTACCGCTCGCCCCTGACATCACCGTGTGCCAGTCGTGCCCTCTCTACACCGCCTCAAACGCCGAATCCGACAACGTCGAGCAGTGTGTGTGCAATTCGGGCTATTTCTTGTCTAACAACATTCTCAGCGTATCGAACGGACTCACATACGATTCCGTTTCGCAAGGAGTAGCCAACACGCTAGCATTCAGCAGCCTGGTGTCGATTGACGTGCCGCATGTGACGTGCGTCTAGTTTATTAAATCACAAGAGTGCTCCTGGCACTTGGCTCCATCGATTGCTCCCCTTGTGTTGACTCCATAAGTCGCCCGTAGTTCTGATTCCATCACACGCTCCCAGAAACCGTGTTGGCCCCAGACAGAGCGTCCGAATCGGGGGCCTTCTTGATGGCAGCGTCGTCCGGCTCGCCAAAGGAAGGCGTGTTGATGGCAGACCCCGTGTCCGACTGCGGGGAGATCACAGTAGAGTCGAGCTGCTGAGAGTCCGGCTGCTGAGCAGACGAAGCGTCCTCGCCAGCAGACGACGCACCCTGAGCAGACGACGCACCCTGAGCAGACGACGCATCCTCCTGCTGCTGAGCAGACGACGCATTCGTCACAGCATTCTTGACCGACACCGAACCCGTCGGACCGCGCGACTCGATCACCATGATAGAGTCCCGCTGAAGCTCCTTATCCTTCACAAAAGCTGCAGTAGACAGCTCGCGCATCCGGAGAGTGAAATACCCGTTCACCATCGTCCTGAAAACGCTCTCGATCGACGAAACCGCCACGACAAACGACATGAACACCACGAGGTTTTCGAAGACATACGCGCTGTAGAAAGGGCTGGCGTCGTCGAAAAAGTAGGCCATGATCAGCACGATACAGGTCATGCCAGCGATCCATGCGCTGGTGAAAGCCAGGACGGGGAAGGTGATCATCGTGAATTCAGTGGGCACACAAACGGTGTCAAATTATTTGCAGTTTAAAATAGTCGTCGACTTGCAATTTAAAATGGACTCTGAGCCGGCCCATGCGATTTAAAATGGACTCTGAGCCGGCCCGTGCAATTGAAAATGGTCTACATCTTTTTTCGATTCCGAACCTGACCGCACACTCCGTCGAACCCCTGATCCGAAAAGCCAACAAACAAGGTGCACTTTGCAGTCCCACGCATGGCGAGCTCCTCTGAGCTGTATCGCATCCACATGGTGCACGTGTCATTCGCCGTGTGAACATCCACCACCAGCATCTCCGCCATGAGTCCCTGATGCTGCATCATGAGATCCACCGGGTTCGATATCACGAAGCACGCATCCTCGCCGACAAAGGCTCGAAACGCTGTGGTGGGTCTGAAGTCGAAATCTGGCACAGCTATAGGCTCCGGTTCCGTCTGCATGCCCCTCAGCCAATACCAGAAGCGCATCAGGTACGACAGCATTCGACTACTGAGGGCTGTCCAATAAATACGCAGTGTCCATCGTCATGGTAGCAGGAGACCGCCGCCTGACCGGTGTGTTCGACCTTGAGCGATCGGACTCGCCGCTGGATCCCGGGTGCCTCAGGATGAAAAACCATCCGCCGCCCCATTCGTCCGAGATTTCGATTTCGTTGTGGCTGCCGATGAACACAAGGCAGTGCGAATGGCTCGCTGTCAGATCCTCGTTCATGACCGCCTCGACAAATGCAAGCCAGAATTTGGCCAACGACCTGTTGGAAGAAGGCAGTTCAAAGACTCCTGCAGTCGGAAATACCGGAATAAAGACGGACATCGCGCCAACGTCCACCAAAGACGTAATCTGCGAGCGTAATTCCTTGGCTAACGAAACAATCGCATGAGCTGCGTGGGGATTCACGGCTCTGGAAACGGTGTATAGCCTGACCCATCGTCTGAACATTTGTGCGACTGAAATTGATGACCGTTAATATTTTTTTTTCTCGGACAGACATTTATTTGATTTGATTTGTGATCTCCTCAAATTTTATGAAAAAAAACTCCGAAAATTGCTGACCGAACCGATTCGATATAAACAACCAGGAACACGTCAGCATCACGACTCAACGAAATATGCAAGCTTCCTACGGAGTGGATGACGATTCTGTCATGGAAAGGCTCATGAACGAGCTGGACATCTCCTCGGCCATAGACCGTCTTATGCGTGTGGGTTTCCTGCTGCAAAAGGAAATCTATCCGAGAATTTATCTGTTTACGCGCACCAGCTTCAAGGGAACCGAGGCGCTGCAGCTCGTAGTGGACATAAACAACCACTTTGTCATCAAACTGACAGGATTCGACAACGAGGAACACTCCGAAATCGTCAGCACGTGGGATGAATGGGTCGATTTCGTGCGCATGCTCATAGTGCGATGGTTTGTCATTGTCAAAAACAGGAAGGCAGCTTCCGAAGATTCGCCGCGCAAGGAGCCATGACACTGCCGCCCTATTGGCCAAGTTGGTTATGGCATTGGTCTTATGAGCCAAAGATCCTGGGTTCAAGTCCCAGATAGGGCATTCATTTTTTTGTCGACTGCGCTAGCGGTGCTCAGGAGAAACTACTCGCGGTGCTTACGAACCTTGGAAGCGCTCAGCCGACTCCTGTAAGCAAGCACAGAGCATTTTTTTCAGTCATATGTTGAGTAGACTACTTAAGAAAGTAGCCAGAAATTGTAAATGGATCATCAAAGACGGATGTTGAAGATGATGAGCAGGCTCATGTCTGCATTAGAAGGAATGCAGATGATGGTGTTGAATGGAGACATGATGTCTTCTATTAATGCTTTGGAAGTGATATCAGAGAGGAATGATTGGGGCTGTAGATATTATAAAGACGGGGAGTATATTATTACAAAGGACGGAAAAACTGCTGATGTGAAAAACTTGTTTGTGTACATAGACGAAAATGGCACTTGTGAATGGCGTAATGATAAAATACGCTTTAAAGTGGAAGGAGACGAAGTTAGTGATAATAAAGATAGTAAGCTTGAATGTATGTTGAAATTTTCTTGAAGATGGATTTTTTCAAAGCACTTTCATCCGCTCAGCAGTATACACTAGTTTTCTAATCCAAAATCACAGGAAATCATAGTATGATTTGTTCCACAGCTGTAGTCATAAGGAAATCAAATAAAAAAATCAGAGATCTGTACAAAAGCAAATCAAATCAAACAAAAAGAGGCCAGTACATTAGAGCGACCCAGTCAAACCAAACAAAAGCCAATGCAATCCATCGAACTCCATCACGCCAGAATTACGCAAAACGGCAGCGTGATCACCACCTCCCCAGAATGGGTGTTTGCGAATCATGTGAGAGGGGGAAATCACAATCAGTGGACAGTGTATTACAAGAACCTCAGGCCACAGTCGATTGCCACAGAGGAAGACGACAGTTTCGTCTTTTCCAATGTTTCGGAGGAGGACAGACCTCTGCTGATCGAGACCCTGGAATCCATCATCCGCTTCAACCACCAGCTGCGCTGTTTGGTCGGCGAGTTGCGCAAGGAGATCCCGCCGTCCGCAACGGTGGACACGGGTGGCGATTTCGGAGACGAGCTGCACGTCAACACCGTCAACGGCCAAGTCAGCCTGACGTACGAGTCCGACCTCGTGTGCATTTTTGCAGACCCGATGGACAAAGTGTTCGGCCCGCGCATCCGCAGAGAGCACGGGCCCATCAACCTGAACAAGGCGGAGACCGGCGTGCTTTCATACTGCGGCCAACACTTCCCGGGAGCAGAGTCCTCGGACGGCACGATGGCCGAATTCTGCTTCGTCTATCCGGAGGAGGAGGAGCATATTCGGCAGCTGTTCAGGGCGTTGCTTGAGATACTGTTGGCTGCGGACGCAAGCAGAGCCTGACGGAGCTGAAAATTGCGTTGTTGTTGAAAGCTGTATTGGCCGGCGCTGTCTCAACAGCCGGGGGTTTACGAACAGAAGTGCAAAAATACACAAAAATCGCCCCAAAGACAAACGCAGCCGCCAGCGGGCCGAGGCTCAGCTCGAGGCCCCAGTACGCGTCCGAACTCGCCCAGGGCAGCTTGGCGTAGTTCGGATCATGCACCGGAACAAATGTGAGGGCTTGATTTGAGCCATTAAACTTTGCAGAATCCAGCTGCTTGTAGACGGGATACGTGTAGCATACAAAGTCGCTCGACTGATTTGACGACCCCAGACGCCCCAGAATGTTTACAAACGACACAAACATGCACATTCCGTGCGCAGCTTTGGCCGAAAACAGCCTGCTCAGACGCGATTTGCCCTCAGCAATTACCCTTTTGGCTGCGTAAAAAGCTCCAATCGAAACAGGACAGTTCACACCACTCAAATACTCAAACGCCATCCGCTCCATTTGCGCTTGATGCCACTTGATGCACATCCATCCAATAGTAATACCGCCAAGCACACACACAAACGACATCAGAACCGCAATAGGCAGCCCTGTGTTGTGCAGCACCAATGATGTAGCCATAAGCCACATCATCAGAACGATATAGGCCCTGCCAAAGTGCGCATGCAGCCACATCATGCACCGCGACAGCCTGCACACAAAACACATGGCCCCACAGAATGTGACAAGGTATGCCAGCGTCAGATGGGCAAAATACATTTTTCGAACGCAGGAGAGCTTGTCATACTGATAGGTGTAGTCCAAGTTATACAGACTCGAGTACAGCGGGCTGTCGCTCCCGTACTGCATTTGAAAAAGATCGGGCACAATTCATATACCAATATAAAAGAAACGTCCACCCATCACCAAATGCCGCAAAAAAAGCACGCGCAGATCCTGGAATCAGAGCTCAACAAATGCGTCGACGAGCTGACCGCGCTGGGCGTGACCTTTCACACCGACGTACACACCAAGATGAGCATGCAGCAGATCATGGCGCTTGTTGTAGATGCCTTCGAAGAAGAGGTGAATTCGGTCGACGATCTGAAGAAGCTCATCATCTCCAACCTGAGCAACTCGCCGGTAGTCCACCGCAACCGCGAAAAGATGCGCAAGCTCTTCAACGAGCTCACCGACGAGCTGCTCAACATGTCGTCGACGGCCATCCAAAAGGTCAACGACCACGGCCCCGCCACGCCCGCGGCGATGCACCTCTACGGGCTCTACATGATCGTTGTCAAGCACTACAAATCGATGCGCGGGCTGCGCGCCCACCTGCGCGAGGACATGAAGACGTTTGTCGAGCTCTTCAACAACACCAACAACGCGCTGCGCAGCGATATCGTCGGCGCAGACTACATGCGCTTCTTCGAGTACCACGCCACCGTGCTCTCGCCGACCCATCTCGACCACTGCGACAGCACCAAGCTCCTCCTCGCGGAGATGGGCGGCGACATCATGCGCAAGATGCTGCTCATGGGCACGCACTTGGTCGAGCTCGTCGTGGTCTGGGACCAGATCGAGAGGCTGACAGAGGCGCAGCAGGGGTGTTGAGCCTTGGGCTAGTTTGTTTTCGGATGGTACACGTGCTATTAGTGCTTAGGTGACACACTTTGTCTTACAAAATCGGCGATCCTAGAACCTGGCCCCCTTCCTGCTGGATTAGCAACAGCAGCTTGACCTGTATTGGGATTAGCAACAGCAGCTTGACCTGTATTGGGATTAGCAATAGCAGCTTGACTTGTATTGGGATTAGTAACAGGAGCTTGACTTGTATTGGGATTAGTAACAGCAGCTTGAGCTGCTCTGGGATTAGCAACAGTAGCTCGACCTGCTCTGGGATTAGCAACAGAAGACTGACTCTCCCCGGGATTAGAAGTACGAACTTGTCCACTATTGTGAATATCTCCCGCCAATGGCTCGTCACCCCTGTCAGGAACAGCACTCATAATCGCAGTTCCCAACGCCCTTTGTTTGACTTCTAACAGTCGACTTTCCTCTGGATCTGGAGTTGTCCAGATTTCTACAAACAGTGAATCTTTCAGATCAACAAGTTTCATGCCCTTCTCTGCAACAACATACCACTTGCCAGTATCACCATCTTCTCTAAAGAAAACGTATACTAGTTCGCCGCGGACATGTCCTCCCCAAACAGCACTCGGAACTAAAGTTGTACCCAACATGCTAATTTTTTCTGTTGAACTGAATTGCTTGATTACTGTACGTATATTCTTATCTCTACCAAAGAGATCAAGACGAAACATCTGCAAAGCTGGAATCAAATAAGTATCCGAAAATCGATTAATGTCTCTATCAATATCCTTTTGAGATTTTCGTGATATGAATGGACCCAGGTACTCCGTTTGTTTCCTCCTTTCCATCAACATCTCCAGCTCGAGCCTTGCCATCTCCTCCTCTATTGCCAACAACTTCACCTTCCGTTGTCTATCAGCAACCATCGCTGCAAGCCAATGGCCATACGTAAATACTGATTCGTTCGAATCCCTACTCATTTCACAAATGCTTACTGAATCAAACCATTTATTCGCAACAAACTCCTCAGCAAATGTCCAGAGCCCCAGCGCTCCTGCTGCCTCGCCTAAGACCCGCCTTGGCGCGCTCGACAGACGAGGAGGCCTTTCTCTGCTTTGCAGCCAAGCTCCTTAGCACATCCACCAGCCGCAGGGCGTCTGCCAGCGCGAGGTTCTGCCTGTCCACGACCTGCAGCAGTATCGCTGCTTCCAAATCCCGTTCGAACGCGTAGATGTGCAGCAAAAGCAGCATCAGCAGCAAGGAACAGCAGAATACAAACCACCAGCCGTAGGCCGAAGACGCGACTGCCACGACGAGTTCGGCCAGCGAGATAGACCCGACTACGAAAATGGGTCCAAGGAAAATAAGATGCCGCGCAAAGTGCCCGCTTTCCATTTTAGATACCGCTCTTCGATCGGATATATACGCAACGACGCGCATCAACGATTTTTGCAGCATTTTTTTTCTGTAACCCGACAGTCAAGTATAAAAGACACCATTCACCCAATGCAAGCTTCAATGAACAGGCCGCAGCCGAAAACTCCCGCTCAGAAGCGCAGGGCCACCATTCAGCGGCGAAAGAGAGCAGCGCTGAAAGCCGCGATCGCAGCCAGGTCTCCGCAGCCCATGACGAGGCAGTACACCAATGTGGGTCTGCCGGGATTCAAGCCGCGAAAGATGAGATGAAACTCAATGTTAGCTTAATTGCCTATCGGGCAATGCGAAATAAATCACTCCATTGTATCCGCACCAGTCATTTCTCCCCCTGCTGTGCCCCAGCGAACTCTTTGCACCGGCGCGCGGCGGCGTTGAGCCTGAGCTTCAGCGCGTTGACCCTCTCGCCCGCCGCCGCCTTGAGCGCGTCCAGCTCCGCCCTGTGCTCGGCCTCCATGCGCTCGATGCGCTGGGCGCACTCGCGCCTGACCACCGCGGCAGCGCCGTCGGCGCGGAGCGCCGCAATCTCCGCGTGCTGCGAGCCCAGCTGGGCCTCCAGCTCCGCGATCCTGCGCCGCGCGGCCGCCAGACCCGCTTCTGCCGCCTCGCGGCGCGCCAGGACGCTGAGCATCTCCTTGGTCAGGGTCGACATCCGGATGCGCGCACGCGCCGCCTCGGCCTCGCACCCCTGCACCCTGTCGCGCAGGGCCGTCCACTTGCGCTCGGCGTGGCTCGCCTTGGCCTCGGCCGCCAGCAGCTGGGACTGCATCTGCGGCAGGTGCGCCTCGGCCTGCTGGACCCGATCGAAGCACGCCACCCGCATCTTCTCCATTGCGTCGCGGTTGTAGCGGAGCTCGAGCCGACGATCCACGGTCGCGTCGGGCGCGGACTCGAACGCGCGGCGCTCGTGCTCGACGATCAGGCGCACCTCGGCGGGATCCAGCCCGGCCCACGCGCGCTCGCGGGCGGCGTTGGTGCGCTCGAGGTCGCTGATGCGGCTGGCTTCCTTTTCGCGAGCGGATCGGAGGGCCTCGTTCTCCCGCTCGAGCCGCACGCACCGGAGCTCCAGCTGGTGCATCAGCTCATTGTTCGACGGCTTCGAACGGCGCAGCAGCTCCGAAAACTGGCGGTTCGCGCTGGAGATTGCTCGGTTGTGCTCGTCGTTGAGGGTCCGAACCGCTGATTCGACGAAAAGGAGCTGAGACAAAACGGAATCGAGGGTCGACTCCATCGCGTCGATCGAATGCTGCTCGGACGTTTTGAGGCGTTTTTGCTTTGAGTTCATTTGGTTTGATTCAACTTTTTTTGTCACTGGTTGTCACTAGAAAATCCGACAGGGCCGTCGGTACTCACTATTTAAACGCGCGTCGCCCGAGGCCCAGACTTGACATATGTGCTCCTGCCCCTGCCTCAAAACGGACCGCAGCGCGCTGCAAGAGCCCCTGTGCCAGGAGCTGCGGGAATTCGCCGCGCCGGAGCTGCGGAACGAGATGAACGACATCCGAGCCAAGGTCGAGTCCATCGAACTCAAGACAGAACAAAACGCCTCCGGCCTCTGCAACCTGCGCGAGATGCTGCACGTGTTCGCCAATCTGCTCATAAACGCAGTGGATATAGAAGTGGAGCGGAAGCTCGACGAGAGACTGGGCGCAACACCGGATTCGTCGGAGAGTGACGGGATGGAGTAAAAAACTGTTTATTTCTCTCGTTGCTATCCGAAGCTTTCGATCCTCACTGAGCAGTTTCATTACACTGAAAAGCGTCTTCCCATGCAGAGCTTGAAAAAGTAGTTTTCTTGAACACCTCAGCGACGTCCATGCTCACTTGAAAGAGAATGCTGTTGTTTTCGAGAATGTGTGCCTCGACTCCACCGCCAAAAATATTATCCCAGTCAGTGGTGTGGAACCTGGTTGCAACGTCATAAGCCCTAATCCCGAACCCACTCGGAACGGAATCACTGCACAGGTCAAACGAATAAACGCGGCCCGTGTCGCCATTCTTGTGCACATAAATCTGAATGCACCCCTCGTCTGCAGGCCCGAAGAATGACAATTCCGCGCAAAATATCGTGCCCTCTCCGTGCTGAAACCGGACTCTTACATTTCCGGTGCGGCGACAATACGTGGCATGCCCAAGCATCCCAAAATCGCCATAATCCTTGATGACAGTGTGTAGTTCCGCGGCAAAGACTTCAGCAGAAGGGACAGACATTCGGGCTGGCTGTTGAGGGAAATCGGGTGGTGTTTAAATACAGGCTTGGTTCAATCGCGGATTTAAAATCTGACTCGAAATGCCTCCAAGACTACAAAACACGTCGTTAGCCGCCCCTTGAATGCCCCCCTTTCATCATCATCACCACTATCCCGTCATTGACTCGGAGTTATGCCAGCAGCTGTTTGCTGCCTATGGCGTGGTCGTGGATACCATTTTGTGGATACTGGAGGCGTTCGAATGATGAATCACAGTGTTGTCAGTGGAAATTATACTAATTCTATATAAATCTGGATTGATACTCTCATGAATGACAACAAAAAACAGGAAAAAACAGATAGACTATGAAATACAATGCCTTGAAAGTGAAATCCAAGAACTTTTACGCCATGGTTTACACTTGGGAGGTTCCACCAACCCTGCTATTCAAACATCAGAGACAACACAAATCACCAACAGCCCTCAACGAGAACAAGGCACACAACCCACAGAGCACACTGAAGAACTGCCACACAAGTGGAAGTGCCCCTTCTCTGGCGAACTGATGAGGAATCCCGTGGAAGCGTATGATTCCGTTGTTTACGAGGAACGAAATATTGAAATGTGGCGTCGCAACCACGGTCTTGTGTCTCCAATCACAGGGTATGATGTAGTGTATGAGAACCTTATTCCTCAGAACGAATTGAGACAGGAGATACGGAACTATATGCGAAATCATCCAGGGCACCAAAACCAATCTCAAGGCCTGTCTTCGCTCTTACGCGATCTGTATGACTTGCTCCTTGTTCAGGTTGGTATACGGGCTAAGCCGCTTCCAGTTCCTCCAAAACCTCTGAAAGTCGAAATAGCCAGTTTAAGAACAATCAAAACATTCCATCAAATTACAAAAAACAAGTTCTCGGATAATGATATAGACATGGCACAATTATGCAATCCAAGCCTCATAAAACAGGATCTTCCTGACAGCTGGTGGCCAATTAGCCAGAAACAAGAGTTGGCAAAGGCGATGTGGACAGCATGCAAAAGGTTTAGGGACCAAGTGCAAATCCAATTTCTTAACATTACGACGACAGTCACGGTGGAATTCGAGACATTTGCAGAAACATATTTTCTTCCAGTCATGATGAGCGAAATGCCTTGCTCTTATTATCATATACTTTCAAAAGCGTTGGAGAAGTTTGTTCAAAACTTTTCATTCGAAGATAATCGCCTAAAAACAACAATAGAAAGAAATATTCAACACGGCAAGGAACACAAACGAGATTTGATTACATGGAGAACGTTCTGGAACGAATTGCCCGATATTCCGGACAGGTATAACTAGAGCAGGCCCGTTCAAAACAAATGACCCCAGCAAATGATAAGAACACTTTTCAAGCCAACACGCCATCGTATCCAGCGTCCGAACGACCAAACACCATATCCGTAATGATCTGCAGCCTGCTCGGCAGACAGCCCCTGCTGTTCACGGACCACAGCAAAAACGAGCTGCTTTTCGGCACAAGCAGGAGATCATGGTGATCACACCAGCGAAGGAACAGCAGCGCAAACTGCGAGCAGAACACGTGCACACGGTTCCGAAAGAACATTTGGCGATGCAGCGAATTGAAGAGGAGCTTAAATACGGTCTGATGAAAAGTGTAACGCCAAGTGGCTTGTCCAGAGCTTGGAACCTGAGTTTATATCAGCTACTCAAGTTTCTGCTGGAATTTTATCAACACATATATATATGTAAGCCCTTCAGACCATCTGAATGAGACGAAGGCAGGCGCTAAACGAGGAGCTAGCAAAATGTACGCGCGAACTGCGTTATTTGGGAGTGAAAGTACCCAGTTCAAGCGAAATTTCTAAAAGACTGATCATAAGCACCGGAGATATCAGCGATGTTGATGGATTCTGTGCTTTGGCAGAATATGCAAGGACCGGAGCTGATGTGCTGTTTGTAATGAACTATCCTGCGTATATTGGTCGTCCCGCAGCTGAACAATGCACAGAATGTGATACAGGGCTTGGCTACAATTATGGTATAACTCAATTTCTGGCATCAACATGCCCACCAAGTAATGATAACAGATATTATAATTACACAGCTGTTTTACAAAAATACAGCAACAATGTCAAAAAGGTGCTTACAGATCTAGCGTATGCAATGGCTAAATTAGTGTGGGAGTCTATGCCTGCACCCAAAGGCAACCTGTTCTTTTGCGTAGGAGGTATAAATAAAATCAACCCATTTCATTATTCCGCAATAAAGAACGAAATTCTGGCATACGCTGATATAGCCCTCAAAATGACAGATTTGATATACTTAAACGAAAAAGAAACCATCTCTGTGGGTAATGAGACCCCTGCAAATCTTCCTACATTGGTTCGCAGCTATACAGACATATACATCGATTTCAATGGATCTATGGCATTTTTCGACGATACGTGGGTTCAAATGATATCCGAAGCAGCCAAAGATGAAAAAATTAGAGGAGTATTTGTGGCTGGCGGTGTATATGCCTCAGAACAGCCTAAAACCATGTCTGCAATAAAGGATACTTTGAACCGAATGAGCTGCTGTACTATGAATCAACTATATCACCCAGCAAGAACATCTACATTTTTCACACTGATGAGTGAGTTGAATATAAACATGTACTTCGTACCTAACAACGAAGTTGAAGCACTGAGTAATACTGAAAGATGTATACAATTTCTACAAACAAACGGCATCAACAGTACGCCTGTCCTGTCACTGTGCAGGCACTATTACAATCTCCCACACAACCCACCGAAAAAAATATTCGATTTTAATGTTGCATCATGTCTGCGTACTTTTATGAACGACGATCCAGATTTTAAATATTACACAGCTGCCAGGACACTTCATTTCAATGCATGCTATGGAGTGGCACTCATAGGAAAGGAAAGAGAACGATGGCCTTCCGTGTATTTGAACTTCAATTCTAAAGTACAAGAAAGAATCGAAGACCTTCAAACAAAGGGCAGCAATGCCTTCGCTGATACTTTTAAAGATGAGTTGGTGACACTTTCCAAAATAAAATGCTCATCTTGCAACATATACATTTTCCAATTTGCTCCTCTAGAACCAACGTTGAAACTGACGATGAAAAGTTTCAAACGACCCAGAAAGCCTCTTGAAGATGAACCAGTGTACTTGGAGAAACCAGATCTCAAATCGATCATGTGGTTCGTAAATGGATTTGGAGCGATAAATGGAACAGCTGAAAATTTGATAACTAAAAAATGTGTTATAAAACACCCAGACGGATATCCCATAATCGGAAGGCCTCCACAGGACCCAGACAGCGAGGAATATATTCAGTCCATTGAATACGAGCACGGCGAAATACTTGCGAAAAAAGCCAACGATAGGAAAAATTTTCAAGCATGGAAAAGTTGGTATGATGCAAATATAACTCCTGATCTCGAGTTAAAGCTCAGAATTCTGAAAAATACTCTATGTAATTGGAAAATAATGAAGGACTGGTACAAAGACCTGGATCCGTCTTTCCTGTTCAAAAAAGACACAAAAAATGGCCAATGGGGTATCATGATACAATCATATGATTTCTTTGGGACAAACCAAGGGTTCATTAAATTTCAGGCATTTGTTGTCAATAAAATTGCATTCGATAACGGAAGATCTTTCAACGCTGCCTCATCGCCAGGAGTTACATTTCTTAGGAGTGCTGCTGTGACAATGCTTCCTGTATTAACACATGAGGATGAACCAACAACTAAATACACCATTTTGACAGTTCAGGCGAGAGTCCCGATAGGAATTGCAAGGTTCAAGGAAATTCCAGCTGGTATGACTGATGAAAGCAACAATTTCTCGGGTGTAGTTGCAAAAGAAATGAAAGAGGAAACAGGTCTCACCATAAACATAGACCAGATGTTCTGTCTTTCCGACGCATTGATGGGAAACCACAAAGGAATGTATCCCAGTTCAGGCGGTTGTAGCGAGTCCATCAAGATTTACTCCTGGAGATATCATTTCACGACCGTAGATTTCAACGAGTTGAAGAGGAAAATGGAAACAGAAACTCATGGCCAGAAAGAAGAAGGAGAATTTATTCAGTTGTGTTTAGTCAAATTAGATGAACTTCACAAGCATGCGCCAGATGCAAAAGCACTTTCCGCTTTGGCGTTGTACAATATATATTTGAAGCAACTTCAAGTTGACGGAAGATCAGAAACAATACATTCAAAAGAGTTTAAACAGGCCTAATGAAACCAATTACACAGTCTGCTTGAATCATTCGAAACATCTGCCTTTTTGGCGAGAGTATATCACTGTTCTTAAGCTGTATTAAATGAAAAAAAGTAAAATGCGAAATGCACCATCAGCACACCCAACACATTACAACCACAAAACTTTATCAAAAAAGCACTGGCACATTAAGTCAACAGCCCAATAATGTGCCAGTGAATATCTATACTATGGTTTTATCATCCAGCTGATTTCGGCAGTCACTGCTCCTAATCAGCAGACCTCCTGTCAAACCGCTCCAGCTGGGCCTCCAAGCTCCACCAACCTAGCCCGCAGCCTGCGGCTCACCTCTGCCATCTCGTCAGCAATCTGCTGGTTCGGCGGATGGGCCCCGGACAACCGAGCGAGGGCGTACTCGACGCGACGGATTGCCTCGTGCGGCGTCAGCTGCCTGTACGCATTGAAGTGGCCGATGTACTCCAACAGCAGCGTAGGAAACCTCTCTTTCAAGCCGGCCGGAACCTCG
>Ga0214172_1000123_pt1 | contig 42114 bp, 58 predicted proteins | sample TroBogEpilimnion_29_FD_153010 | JGI IMG/M metagenome (GOLD analysis project Ga0214172, IMG submission 153010) | Freshwater microbial communities from Trout Bog Lake, WI - 12JUL2007 epilimnion | ecosystem: Environmental > Aquatic > Freshwater > Lake > Epilimnion/Euphotic zone | place: Trout Bog...
GCTGTATCAGCTTTAACTTTAGTCTTTTCTGGAGCTGGAGTTTCCTCAACTGCAGGAATTTCAGCAGGAATGCTGGCTTCGATCTCATTGATCAATTTTTTGATTTCTTGACGAACTTCTGAAGACGCATTGATTAAGAATTGTTTGATTGAAAACATGATATTTTCCTTATGTTATTCAGCAGGAATGGGATCTACTGGAGCGGCTTCTTCTGCAGCAGCAGCAGCAGCTTGAATTTCTTGAATTTGTGGGATTGCTTGAATTTTAATCTTGTTTACTGTTTCTTCTACTAGCTCCATAGGTAGCTTTCGAAGGCCAGCAACAACGGCTTCAACTTCTGGAATTGTTAAATCTAGCTTAATCATGGGTTTTCCTTTTTAGATTACTGGTTTAATTGGTGCTACAGGTAGCATATTAACAAAAATTTCAGCCGATGTGGGTAATGTTCCAGCTTCAATAGTATAAGCTTGTAACCAATAAATGTCTCTCCACTTTATCAAAGCCTCTGCGTCAGCTTTAAATTGAGCGTTTGTAGAGTTAGCATAACTTGCTGCTGTATCAAAAGAGTTATAACCCCAAGATTGGGCTACTTGATCTAAATTTACTTGAGCTGCAAAATTGTAATTTGCTATTGTTTCAGCATGAATTTTTGTGTTGTAAGAAGCCTCGTCAAACTGAATTTCTCCTTTTACTAAACTTAAAAATGGATATTGAGAAGTGGTATATGTTTCAGGGATCAAAACCGCATCTGCTGGAATGATGTCTGTTTGAGTGTCATCAAATCCGTAAATTTTATTTTCTGGGGTAATGTAATTTTTCATTTTTTTCCTTAGCTTAATTCAGCCCAACCGTCAATATTTGCATCACCTTCAACAATATAAGTGCCGCCAACAGGAACAATACCGCTTAATTGCCCGTAAACAGCTCCATACGGATAATCATTCCAAGCGGCAACTCCAACTTGAATGCCATTTATAAGAAGCGATGTACCATGTCCCGAATTAGCTTCAACCCCAACAGCTACTACTATTGGGGAAGCCCCAGAGTTGGTGTAAGTAACATTAAAAGCTCTGCTAGAAGTAAGGTCTTTCCAAGTTTGTCCGTTTTGGCCGATAGCATATTGGATAGGAATATAACCAAGAGCAGTTGTAACGTCTGTAGCGTTAAGGGTTACAGTACCTACTCGACCATTAAAACTTGCTACCTTTGCAGAATCAGCGAAATAAATATTTGTACCGTCGCCATAGATATAAGTTGATTCGCCTTGGGTTAATGTAACGCCAGTGCCTGAAGCAGTTTTAGCAGTTAAGTTGTAAGCTCCAGTAGTATTGTTTTGCACAATCCATTCGCCTACGATAGCTGGAAATATTAAGCTTCTCGCTGCCGTTTTTGCGCCTGAAACAATAAGCACTGGATAAGCAGATTGAAGTTGAGAAACGGTAACGTCTGCCGATGTAACGGTGATTGCTTGAGAGCCTTCAAAAGCAAGGGATACCCAGCCAGCACCCCCAGTATCAGGATTGGTCGTGTTGTTTTCCGCAGTGCTTACCCAAAGACCACCAAACGCTGCAGCTTGCAGAATGGCTCCTTTCGGATAACCCCCAATTGCTGTAGAAAAAACAGAGTCATAAGGGAAAAATCCCCCAGCATTTTGCCATTGCTGAATGGCTGTAACTTCATTTAAAATGCCGTTAAAGTCAGCGCCAAAGGGAGGAATACCGCCAGCACTAAGAGCTGTAAAAGTTAACGGAGGAAATCCATCGGTCAAAGAAGCTTTGCCGTTAGTAATACCAATTTGAGAAGCCACCGGAATAGTGTTTTTATAACTAGACCCGGCAGCGTAGGCAAAAGGTAAAGGGATTTTAGAAGGAATGTTACTACTTTGCATATTTAATCCTTAATAAGTAACTGTTACTGCAACACCCGCAGGTCTTGGGAATACATTGGAATTTTGCACAATAGCAAGTTGTAAAATATTTGGAACAAAATTAAAATGATAAGTAAATCCTTGGTTTAGCGTATCTATAACGTAAGCTATTCCATAAGGACTACCGTTAATGGATGTACCAAAAAACTTTTGCAATAAACTATTGATTTGCGGTACTGATAAATTGCTAATATTTACTGCAGCTTTTATTAAAATTAAACTTCTATACACATCGTCAGTTAAAGCATAAGTTTGAGTTTGAGTAGTAGAGGAATAAAAAGGAGCTTGTCCGAAAGGCTGTGGCCCAGTAGTAGCATATCCAGAAAGATAAGCTTCATCAAAGCCTAAATAATTGGGAGAAATAGGGATTTGTAAATATCTTGAAACGTTAACTATTGCTCCCCAAATATCCAATCCATTCCCAACTGCAGTTTGAATATCCCATATATTCAAATAGAAATTAGCAATATCCAAAGTAGGATCCACTGCACTATTAAAAGAATCAAGCAGACCCTTAATAGTAGGGGAATCACAATATTGGCTTAAAAGAGTTTGGTCCCAATTTTGCATAATTAAACCAATTGTACAACAATGTTAGAAGCAGTTAAAGTAGGAAGTTGATCTATTCCCAAAGATGCCGTTAAAGTAGTTGGACTTGCAGATAAACCTAAGTAAACTTCTATTACGTTCACATTAGGACTAATAGCGTTAATGTTTGCATAATATCTGCCGGAAAAAGAAATTGTATTGATACCTACTGCCGTTCCCCCGTCTTGACCATTAAAAGATTCTATAACTGCATTTTGTACCAAAGTTGTAATGTTTGAAGGCAATAACGCATTATTTTGGATTTGGACTTTGAAGTAAACAGGAGTCGAAGTAGGTACTAAATAAGTAACCGTATAACTTGGGTAAGGCGTTGGATAAGTTGTATCATAAATAGTAACCGAAGTATTGCCGTTATATCCACAGCCAGGAGGTTTTTTATTCCAAATAGCTGTAGCAACTGAAGTAGAAGATCCACCAGCTACGCTAACACAAATAGAATTCGCTGCTAAAGGATAACTAGTGCTTCCGTAATTAACTGTACTATTAGTAGAGTTATCCACTACTACCGCTTCTAAAACGTTTGTTACTGCTAGTACTGCAGCGCGAATAGAGTCTAAAGAATTAACTGCATTGACTGCAACACTTGCTTGTCTTCGTAATTCAAAAGCTGCTCTATTTTCTACAAGATTACCTAAAGAACCTGCTGAGGGATTAGTAATTGTGTCCCAACCAGCAACTGCTGTATAGATCTTATTTAAAGCTCCCGAAGCACAAGCAATAGCTCCTTGTGTTTGGTTTTGGAATTCTACAGTAACTGAACCAGTGGAAGGAATTGTTTCAGAAGTAATAGCGGAATAAAGATAACCGCTAGAATCTTGAGCAACTGCGCCAATTGGAATAATCGTACCAACTGCTCCCGTACAAGTAGCGTTAACTACTGTTCCGGATCCGGGAATACGAGTCATAAAATAAATATAGCCAATAGCATCTTGCCAAATACCCGAAGCCATTGCAGGATTTACTTGGTTTGCTATGTAAGCTATTTCATCATTTTTTTCGCCAATAATTGCAGTTTCTGACTGCGCCAATTGCCCTTGAGGCGTTTGTAAAGCTGGATTAACTCCGCCCCCAAAAGCTGCATTTATATCCGCTTGAACCCCAGCAAGAATATCTGTTTCCTGGGGTAAAGAAGGTGAACCATTCACCCATGTAATTGCTGGTACGTTAGTACTCATTTAAACTCCTCCAAAGGCGACCGTATTGGTCGTACCATCCGTATCTACTACTAAAATTTGTCCGCTTAAAACGCGATCCTCAAAAGAGTTAAACTGAACTTGAGCGGATACTACATTAGGTATAGTTAAAGCTTGAGTTACATATTGCTGACTAACATATTGTAACGGAGGTAATTCCCCCAAAATTTGTTGCCAATAAGGAACGCCTAAATCATTATCATACCAGCATTCGCCTAAAAAAGTTCTAGCCGCGGAAGCTACGTCTTGAGCTATGGAATAAGGAACTTCTGCCAAAGCAATATTGCTATTGATGTCTAATACCAAATCCCAAGCATCTTGATCTAGAAGTAAAGTATTTTGAATAATTGTCATACTGGAGTTCCTGTTTGACCGCTTCCTGTTGTTACGCCACCATGTTTATGAGTATGAACACTTGTACCATTAGCTGTAACGTCACCTGTCACAGTCATTGATCCTCCAAATGTAGCATTACCTGAATAGGAACCTGCACCTTGTTGTACTGCGCCATTTAGTACAATACTTGGCGAATTTATAGTACAAGCAGTGAAAGCATCTATTTCTACGTTTGGTGCGTTTATTGTAACCTTAGTAGGGGATAAAATGGTAATCCCGGAGGCATTAAATTGAATATATTGCGTAGGTGCTGCACCTATAATGGTCATTAGATAAACCATGTCGGACATATCGGTTTTACGATTTGAAGCAGGAGCTGATACCCCTCCGGTATTTTTTACCGCAGATATATCCCTATCGCAAACGGTAGCAATGCCAATATCTCCTACTACGGGGTCCAAAATAACTCCGTTTGCTCCGCCTTGTATTCTCATGTAAGGAACGTTATAAATAATCCCATGAGGCCAAACTTGTCCATTACCGTCTAAAGCACTTACTAAAGGCTGAACATTAACTGTTCCTATAGGAGAAACTCCCCCCGAATTAGATACTGCAATAACTTTAACTGGCATTGAAGTTCTAATCCCTGACAATGCAGAGCGGATTAAAAATTGAATCCTACCTACTTCTGAAGTGTAATCTGCCGCTACTGCATTAAAAGCAGTTGTATTAGTTTCTTGGGACATAAGCGCTCGGACTTAAAACAACAGTAGTAAACCAAGGACCTTCTGGGCTTAAAGTACTAATCTCATGAGTTGAGTCTTGAATAGGAGCTTTACCATTAGCTTTAGGAATGATAGTCTTTAGATTCACTGTTCTACCGTTTATAAGATTTTGATTGAATTCTGTTTTAATGCTAAATCCAATATCATTATAAGTGGGATAACCTACTAAACCAGTTTCTGCGCTTACGTCTATTACCATATCGTCTCTTGTACCATCGTTAGGCCAAATGGAAACAACGTTACCATCTATAGACAAAGGTATGCAAGCAGCTTTTGCTATTTTTTGAATTTGGTTAATAATTGAGCCATAAACATATTGATTCTGAATAACTGCATGAGCTCCGTTATTTTTAAAAGTCCAAGGCTTACCCATTTGGGCTACTAAAGACTCTATAAGCGTTTCTACGTTTTGAGTTCCTTGCCAACTATTAGCTGCTACTGGATTTGCTTTCTCCCATAATCCTGCTTGTGCGCTACAAACAAAACTTACTTCTGGTACGGAAGAGAAATCTATATAACTTTTTAATAATCCGCCGCTAAATATTTGACCCACTGCTTCGCCTTTATTGCCAGCTAAAACTGTCACAGATATTCTATTTAAAGCTAATGCTCCAGCAACAGTGCTAGAACCTGTGCTGGAGTACTTATTCATGTGTTCTAAGGTCATACCATAGACTACAAGTTGTAAACTTGCAGCGGCGTTATTTCCTCCCGGATTAGAAATAATAGCTTGACTACGAAGCCCTTCTAAATAAACCTCTTGCCCATCTATAGAGAAGATAAGATTTATTTGTCTTTGCTTAAAACTCATGATTGATAAATTAGTTGGTAACGCGAACCAAGGCCATCATAAGTAGGATCTGAAGTTCCTTTAGTGTCCACAAAAGCCAATTGGCCCACAAAGCCTAAGTATGTTTCTCTTACTAGCCCTACCAGATTTAAACAAATCATTGATTGCACTATAGGATTACCATCTATTGCTAAATCAAAATAAAGACCGGTATTTTTCTGGTATAAGTTAATAGCACAATTTTGGCTATTTAATTGGATAGTAAAAGATTGAGCTGGCGTAGCTGTAATAGGAATAGTTTGTATAGTCATTTTATGCCGATTCCGCCAGTAGAATTTGCCCCGAAGGAACCAAATGAATTTGTAGGAGCAACAGGAGAAAGTTGTCCTAAAGGGGTTTTGGAAGCTCCGGATGGGGCGGTTGTAGGAGGCGCTGCTATTTGCGCTATTCTAATTTGTTGAAGATATAACTGAGCTATAATTAAAGTAGCTCCATGCATTGATTCTTTTCTATAATCTACATGAACTAAATTACAACTGTCGTATTCTCTTTCGGGGGTACTTACTTTAAGTAATTCCGTAGAATCCATTCCTTCTTGCAATTGGGTAAGAAATTCAGCTTTTTTCATTTTTCCATTACCACTACAAGTAACTGTGACTCTAATATCAAAAGGCATAGCTACTTTATTATAGCTTTGAAATCCTCCTTTTTCCATAGGATAAGTAGGGATTTTCCTGTCTTCTCTATATTCAAAAGCCACAAAAGAATCAGGCTGAATAAAGTAACCCCCGGTGGAACTTAAAATTGCCCATTTAGGCCCGAAAAGATCTGCTGGGAGTAATTGACCAACTATATTAAGAGCAGCTCCTACAAACTGAGAGTTATTGCTTCTAGCTAAAGCAGGAACTCCAGGCAAAGCTGGAACATTAGGGTAAGGTATTAAAGGCATTAGTCAGATCCTAACATAGCCGAACCCATCATGGCATTATTTTTTAGTTGTCTTGGCAAATCTCTAGCCAAGCCCGTAGCATCTGTAGCATTTGTATGAATGTTCATATTTTGGATTGATACTTCGGAAGTATTATTAATATTTCTACCGCCTCCTTGGGCGTTTACTCTTGAGCCGATCATGCCTTCGTTATTTTGCATTGCTTGTCTAAGCATTGACAGTTGATTGGCATCTATATGCTGATTTTCTCCTAAACCAGTCATAGCCATTACATTTTTAATAGCATTAGGCGCATCTTTTAAATCTGCACCACTACCTAACCAACCTTTAGTATTACCAGAACCGTAGTAAAGTTTATGTAATGTATCTAAACCTCTGTTATATTTACTTTTTAGTAAAGCTTCTTGTGCTGCTACGCCTGCATCCATGGAAGAGAAGATGGCAAAACCATCTTTGTCTTGTCCTACAGCTCCTGCTTGCCCCGCAAATTTTAAATTACCTGGATTATTATTTCTAAGATTTCTAGGTAAAGCCCCGGAAGAAGAAACTCCTTGTTCTGGTTTGCCAGCTTTTTCAGCATCCATTGCTTCTACTTTACGTTTAGCACTTTCCCTAATAGGATCTAAACTGCCAGAAAATAATGCCCTAAAACCTAATATAGAGTATTGCAAACCTTTATTTACTAAACTAATCGGGGTAAGCAAAAAGTCATAAATGGTATTACCGAGACTTTGTGCTTGTTTCTTAGTCTCTACCCATTCTTTGTTTAGCTTATTAGCGTTTTCAGAGTTTTCTTGAATAACTCTATTAAGGGAATCGAAATCTTTAAATTGCTTACGTAATGCTTCGCTTCCTTGTTCAAGCAATAAAAAGCTTTTCTCGTCTATACCTAATGATTTAGCCCAAGAATAAGTAACTGCTTCTGTATGAGTTTTTCTAAAATTCGCAATGGCATCGGATAATTTGTAAAGATCAACTGTTTGGGAGTTAATGTCAAAAGCTTCTAAAGCCCCTAGCATAGCCGCTGGTTTTAGTACTTCTGCATTACCTCTAGTAATTTCTGCAAGACTTTGTTGTAATCCTTGAATAGTGCCAGTCATTGTTTCAATACTGCCACCGGTAATCTCTGCCATATCTCCCCAGGTTTTTAATTCCTGAGCGGACATGTTTAATAAATGAGCTGAACGCCCTACTTCAACGTTTGCTTTAGTAGTATTTGCTACAAAGTCTTTAATTTGGGAAACACCAACATACGCTAAAAAATATTCCAATACTGCTTGAGTAGTTTTATTAAACTCATTGGCAGTTTTTCTTGCCTCGTCTTGAGTTTTCTTAGCGGTTTTTTGTTGCTGTTCGTCAAACTTGCGAAGTTCTTCTACTGACTTTTTTTGAGCTGAATCAAACTTGGATGTATCTAATCCTAATTCGATCAGTAAGCTATCAATGATAGTTGGCATTATTGTTGACTCGCAATATAGGAATTATGTCGGTCCACTGAATTTATTTCTAACAATATCCATAAATCTTCTGTGCCATATACTGTATCTAATTCATGTAAGCTGGCTAATCTTGAAGATACAACAGTTGCTATCGTTTGCGGGGAGGCTTGATAGTCAACGTACCGGTCTCTGCTTTTGCTTGAGCTTTTGATTCCGAAGTCGACTTGCTTTCGCTTAAAAAAAAATCCATATGGAGGTTCCAGACAGCTTTTCTAAGCAGAAGTCTGGTTTGTACCTCTTCGATGTCATCTTCTATTAAAGGGCGTTTGATGGATGGACTGGGAACAAATTGTACACAGTCCATCATCTCATCTAAAAGTGGCTTAGCGGCTTCGAAAGGAATTTTCAATAGATTCATATAACCTACTGCTAAAAGTCCTGCCATGCCTTGTGCAGCTAGGTTCTCGGGTATTTCTAAGCCAGAGTTCCCAACAGCTAGAAGCGCTTTAATAGCCCAATTTTCCGCTTTAGTTGCAGGCATTTCAGTAAGATGAAATGCTTTGCCCTTATCACGACCTATTTCTGCTATAAATGACGCTTCTTTTCTAGCCATTTTAAAATCTATCCTCTATTAGATTTGACCACCGATAATACGTTGCCAAGTAATTTCGTATACTACTGGTTGCAATGTCTTCTTAACAGCAGGAAATGGAGTTGCCTGAGTTAAATAGCCATTTTGTAGAGTATACACCATACTTGTAGATGGTAACGTAATTGAGCCGCTAGCAGAGAATACATCCACTGCTGCGTCTTGAGCATTACGCCATGCATCGAATAAAAATATACTAGGACTATCTGCTTGAAGATGAATAGTCATTTTGTAAGGTACAAAGACCTTACCAGCTGACAAAATACCATCTACGCCCATTAAGATTTCTGATTGTTGAACTGCTTCGCTTTCAAAAGCATCATCAACTGCATATCCCTGAATTACTTGAGGTACTGGGAAATAGTTGTTGATGGCAAGTGTTAAGACCGAATTAGCTGAGGTTATTGTTGACATAATTTATTCCTTATTGAATTGCAATAGAAGCCATGACGATTTGTTGTACTACTTCACCGTCTTGATAGTACAAAGTAATCGGAGGAGATTGACGAGCTGCACGAGTCTGAGCAGTAGCTTCAGAAATTTGCAAATAGAAACCTTGGGAAGCAATAGTTGGAGCAGCATTTACGCCAGTCGCATATTGAATTTCAGCGGCTTGAGAAGCAGATACGTTAATACCAGCACGAATTGCCCCGAAGTTTTTAGCAGAGTTAATTGGATCCAAAGCAGCGGAATAAATCAAACCATTACCTTGTGAGTTGTAAGGAACTGCGCCTACTGAAGTTAGCAAATTGACCATAGCTAATTGTAAGTTAGCATTCAACCAAATTTGGTTTAAATAGGTATCAGCCCATAACCATTTGCCTGATACAGAACCTGGACCAAACCAATTAGCATTATTAGCTGGATTGTTTGAACCCCAAGCACCGTAGCAGTTATAACCATTAGAAATAACTGCAGAATATTGGCTAGCAGTAGTAACTGATGGAACCAAACCAGATTGAGATTTAAAGTCTAAAGTTGCACGACCATTTAATCTGCTAAAGTTTAAAGAAGCTGCAAATCCGCAAACAAATGCTGAATGAGTATAATCACCAAAAATCGGGCAAGTACCTACTAATTGATTAACTTGTAAATAGTCGCCAAATGTAGTAGTGCTAGAAGCAATCAATACATTAGGATCTGAGTCTTGGCAGACATATAACCAACGAGGGGCTGCAGAATTACTCCATTGTGCAAATGCTTCTTTTTCTGCAATCAATGACTCCCAAGTAGTCATAAATGTTGCCCAGTTTTGATTTTGATTCAAAATTCCAGCCATAAATGATGCTGGGGTAGCAATATCTGCACCTTGAGATAGAACTGCGCCAGTAGCTTGGGTTAGCATCAATGAAGTTGCTAAAGTACCAGTCACAGCGTAACTCATTGTCTGAGTAGCGCCAGTAGTAGTTGTGGTAAAGATAAATGCTGAAGTAGTACTATCAAAAGTTACTGTGAAACCGGGGGTAGTAAAAGCTGCTTGGATAATTGTTGCAGCGTTACTAAAACTTGTTGCGCTAGTTAAATTGATTGTGCCAGAAGTCTTAAGCACGCCAGCAACTGTAATTGCTAAAGTACCTGTTAAAGCTTGTAATTGGCCCAAAGTCATGCTGGCTAAAGAACCACTGCGTAACCAACCAGCAATTGCTACTTCTGGATAACGAGTCATAAGCAATTCGCCTGGCAATTGAGTACTACCAGTATAGCCATTGAAATAAACGTTTGCAATAGAAGCTTCAGTTGAATTAGCACCAAAATAAGTCTGTACATCAGCTGCGCTAGCAAATTGCAAAATTGAACCATAAGGAGCTAAAGCATTTTGAGTAAGCACCAACCCGTTAAGGTCAACTGCTATGCCATTAGCCGATAAGACTGAAGGAACTACTTCTACTACTTGCGAAAAAGGAATGGTACTCATAAATTCTCCTAGGGTTTAAAGGTCTGGTCGATTGGAGCCAGTTCAATTTCCACAGCTAGCATTGATTGCTGTGTAGTTGAAAGGATTGGGTTGTATTGTAAACTGGCTACCAGTTTCCATCTTTGCTCATATTGGGCTTCGCCATCGATAAGCGGAATTTGGATAGGATCGTCTGCGTACAACGGTTGAATATTTGACGGGAAAATCTGAGTCGCATATTCGTCACGAAACAATGCAACAGTTTGCATAGCCCAAACTTGAGAATCGGGGCCATAAAAATCTAACTGCATTGAATATCTTGTAGGGGTAAGAATAGTTTTACCTTGTAATACTGATTGATAATTATCAATATTAAAAGATAAACGATCCATACCCGTATTGTTCATAGTGATAAAACCACCTTTGGGCATAGGAACTTTATTGTCCTGTGCTTGAACTATTTGTATTTTAGCGGGGATAAAACTTTGTAAAAAAGTTCTCATTGCTTTAAAAATGTCTTGGTCGTCAATGTCTATTGTAACAGCCATAATCAATCCTGTTGTAAGGTTACTACGACGTGACACCAATCAGACCATGTTTCCATAACCTGAGTAATAAGCCAATTCTTATTGCAACCATTAGGTGTTTCTGGAAACACTAAAATATCTCCCCCTATTTGGTCTGCTCTAACTACGCCAGCGGCATTACCATACATATATACAGAACGCATAACACCAGTAATATTTAAACCATCAATATGCTTTAAGTCTGTTGCACTAAGAGCTTGAATTTGAGCTTCTACTGTTAAGGTAATAGTTTTAGGTGTTCTTTTACCAGCATCATCAGTAACATATCCATTGGATTGGACCCAATTTATTTGCTGATTTTTATTCGTTACTTGGATATATTTATTTGCAAGGGCTCTAACATTAAACATTTTTAACCTTTAATGAAATCTGAGCCGGTTCTATTTACTGCATTTTGGACCGTGTCTCTCATATAGAAAGTATCTCTTAAAGGAGCATTAAATCCTTTTCTAGCAATAGTAGAAGGGGCATTAGGGGGATAATTAGTATTAGTTATTTGCTCTTTCATATTCATAGCAGCTACTCTACCTAATTTATCCAATACGTCAAAAGCGGTTAATTTCCCCAAAGCAACTTTAGGAACGTCTTTGGAAACCATTTTGACCCAATCTTTTTGGTAATTCTTAACCGTAGGAGTCATAAAAGGTCTTGCTGGTACTTTTGCTGCAGGTGCACCAAACTCATTGATTGCTGCAACTTCTGCAACTGACATACCGTTTTCATAACTAAAGCCAGAAGGAAATCCGACTTGCGCAACTAAATTCTCAAATTCTTCTGGTATACGCTCAAGCGTAAGTTTTACCTTATCGAGATTTAATTGTTTCATCCAAAAAACCCACCAGCCCTACGGAAGCCTTGGTTTTCATAACTGCCGCCAACATATAAACCTACATTGGCAACTACTTTTAGTAAAGCTCTTAATTGAGATCCGTAAGGAGTAGTAGCAAGCCACCAACCAAAAGAGGATTTAATAACCGGAGGTACTAAAGATACGCTAACAGTACCTTCCGAAGAACCTTGAACTATTACACTAGGCGTTCCGGAGTTTATAAGGCTAAAAGATGCCGCTAAATGAGCGCACATTAAATCAATAGCCAATTGTAATTGCTTAGATTTAAAGTTCCAAGGATAATTGTTATCGATGTTAATGTACGCAGTTCCCATAGTCCACCAGCTTTCCAATTGATCTGGCGGAAACAAAGTTGTATTCTCAAATTGAGGAAACTGGTTCCGGAATGCCACATCATTGTAGACTGGGGTAATAGAAGTCATTTTTAGTTAGCTCCAACCTTTGGACCGTCTTCTTTTTGATAATCTGCATCTGTCAAAGGAGCTGATTCATCTTTTAGATTCATATCAGCCGCTACTTTTTCAGCTTCTGCTTTTTTGGCTTTAACTACAATAAAGCCTTCTTTTTCATGCGATTTAAAAGAAGGATTTTTTTGAAGTTCTTCTAAATCGTAATCAGTAATTTCTGTTGAAATACCCAATGGAGTAATCAATCTATCATTTGCTACGCCTGTTCCGCCTTTAATTAGAACAGAATGTCCTTTAACTGGCATATCACTACCGCCGGGCATCCAATTTGTATAAAGTTGGTCATTAGCTAGGGTTGAAAAAACATAATTTTTAGACATTTGGTTTTCCTTTTTGATGTTTAGAAAGACGGAGTTTCCTCCGTCTTCCCATTCTACATCAATTAAATACCAGAGTAACGAACTACAGCATAAGGACGCTTCAGCAAGCAACCAGCGGTTGCATTAGCATAATCTTCCTCATAGGCTTTAGCCATTTTCTCAACACCAAGTGCTTGGAACTTAGCTGGAACAACCTGTACCCAAGTACGGCTGTCATCAGAAGCACCATCTTCAACGTGCTCAGCGTATAGGTAGAACACGTTAGCTCCACCATTTGCTGCGTTCAATTGTGGGGCTGAAACAACACGTAATTTTGGATATGTCTTAGCAAGCCAATCACGAACTGAAATACCGAAGTCAGAAGTTACTGACAGGTATTGGTAACTGATTGTTGGCAGTGCCAAAGTCAATTCTACGTCCTCAGGATTGATAGTATCTTGAGATTGGTTTTGCAATTGAGCTGCGGCAACACGAATGTCTGCAATGATTTGCAAGAAAGTCTTAGTTGACCAAGTTGTTGTAGAACCTGTACCGGTTGCAGCAACTGTTACGTATGCTGGTAGACCTGGGTCATTCAAGAAGCCATAAGTCAAATTGCTACCGCTATTGAAACCGTAGAAACCTACTAAGTTACGTTGGATTTCAAGAGCCAAAGCTGCAGAAGCACGTTTTTCAGCAGAAGTGCTGATACGGATGCGAGCTGCACGAGCTTCTTCGAGCATACCTACTTTGATACCCTTTTCAAAACGGATAACTGTACGGCGAACGAAGTTAGTGTTCCAAGATGCCAAAGGAACGTTGGTGTAATCGCCATAAGGAACGGCGTTACCAATTGGCTCCAAGAGGCCTTGAACAATTTCTTGATCTTCCCAAGAACCTGTTGTAGTAATACCAACAAGTTCGTCAATTTTACGAGCCGCTGTGATTACTTTAACAAAGCCAGGAAGCCAGTTTTGCAAGAATTGTACTGGAGTAGTAATAGAAGGAGAGGTAACGTCGCTTTGAGTATCCATTGCGTAGTTAGCCATTGCCTTCAGATTTTGTGCCCCGAAGTTAATACCGAGGTCACCGAGAGCAGCGTAATCGGCGACGTCATCGGCAGACATTTGCACCGCGCCAACTTGGCGGGGAGCGATTGAGCTGCGTTCGATAGATTTGTTCATGTTTCAGTCCTTATTATTCAGTGATACGGATAGCGGCTAAGCCAGTACCGGTTGTTGGGTAATTCCAAACCACGCAATTAGGAATCAATGCGTTACCAGTTGTAGCAGAAGCACCAGGAGCTACGGTAGAAAGAACGCCAGTGGTCAGATTATATTGAACCAAATCACCGATATTTGCAGCACCAACTAAGGTTACGCAAATAGTACCCATAGTCATGAATTCACCTTGACTGTTTGGACCTAAGAACAAAGTTGGATCTAATGGAGCACCACCAACTGCGCCGTAGGAGGCATAAGATTTTGGATTGACCAAAATACCGGCAAATAGAATGCCAGTGCCAACTGTACCGCCTTGGGTAGCTACGTTAGTAGAGTTAGATTTTGTAAATGCCAAACCGATTGTTCCACCAGTGGAATCAAGGGTTAAAGAATCTACACGTTGTGGACCGTCAACAATCAATTCACCGGGAATACCAAATCCCAGATTGACGTTAACTGTGGATTGGAAAGTCGCAGCAGTCATGATTATTTACCTTTTAAAAAACGTTGAACGAAATTACCCTTGCGAGCTACAGAATCCATAGCTACGTGACTTGGGTTACCCTTGCCTTTAAGGAATGCTTCCAAAGCAACTACACGAGCTTCTTTAGTAACATCCAAGCCAAGCTTTTTGCAGCCATACTTAGCCATCTTATCCAAATCCATATCCGAATGGTCAAATGCACCGATATGAGCGGAAAGTTGATTGTATAGCTTAGATTTCATAACCATATTGGCTTCAACAGTACGAGCAATAGCTGCTGCGTCCATGCCTTCAGCACGCTGGCCTTCTTTTTCTTCTTTCTTTTGGCCACCTTGGACGATTGGTTCTTCTTCGTCTTTAGTTTCGCCTGGCTTCTCTTCGTCGCCATCAGGTTTGGTCATATCTTCATCAGTAACAGCTTCTAAACCAGCTGAACCAAATTGTTGACCTGTTAATTTTTGGATTTTTGCCAATTTTGGCATAACTTCTTCGAGGAACTTATGAACTTCCTCTAAAGTCATTTCAGTCTTTTCAGACCCGACTTCTTTGTTTTCTTCAGCCATGTTTAAAAACTCCTTGTTATCTACAGTGAAAGTGAAATGATCTAAAACTGCTACATCGGGGCCCATGCGTCCATTCTCCACAAGAGCTAGATGATTGCCTCGAATATCCCGTTGCACATAGTCATACTTTACTCCATCGTAAGTACCTGGAGCGTATTCGTATCTGCAACGGTATCCGCAGGACAATTCTTTTTTACCATTAGCAATGAGATTAGCCATTGCTTCGGAAAATACTTTAATATTACCTTTAAGAGTTGCACCGTCAAAGTACACGTCTTGGCCAATAACTCCTTGTACGCCTTTTTGTTCAGATGGGGTTAATCCAGCATCTTCGCTTCCTAGCATTACGTGGTTATCAATCCAAGGGATTAACTTAAAGGAATCAATACATTCTTGAGTGCCAAGCTCTTCAGCTGGGCGGTAAACCATATAAATTTTATCTTGATCGCATTCTGGGGAAACTGAACGCCCAGAATAAGGGAAAATACCTACCATGGACAATGGATTATCTTTTACTTCAAACCATCCATTAGTATCATACTCACGTTTATCCATACCAGAAGCGTTTGCTTCAGCAGCTTCAGCGATCTTTTCTTCGTCCCCGTCAATTTTCGGAAACAAGTCTTCTGGTGCATCCTCTATAGTAGCCCATACAAAGTCGCTATGCTCTTCGTTAAGCTCAGGTTTGAATTCGCCATCATTACATCCAAACAAACGCACCTTACCCTCAGAATAGATCAAATTAAGGCCTGTTTCGGGAACATGCATGATTTCTTCACGAGATTCTCTAATAGCTCCTTCAATTGGGGATTCTCCATCTTCTACATGCCCTCCTGGAAAGCCCCAAGTATTATCTTTAGTCCGTTTCATCCAAAGGATTTTGTCATTATCCGTATAGACTATGAAAGCTACTATTTTTGAGTCCGGTTCTTCTTTTAAATCCCGTTTGTGGGATTTTTTCATTTCTTCGGTCTCTACTTCGTCTACGCCATGGGTTTTACGGGCGTTAGAGTAAGCAATAGCCATAGATTGTTTAGGATCATGCCCAGCTTTAATAAGTTCACGGATATTGTTTTGAACAATTTCTTTTGAGTATCCTGCTTGTAATGGCATTAGCAAATCCTTCCTGTTTGAGTAGGAATATTAGTTACGTTTAGCAAAACAGTAGCTTCGCGTGTATTACTTTCAGTAGTCACAAATAAAGCCCTAATCGTATAAAGCTGATTGATTTGGGGATCAGAAATTATACCCCCGGAAATTTGAACCGATATAACCTTACCCGCTGCAGCTATTTGGCCATCGGGGAAAGTTATTGGATTTGGGTTTACTGCCGGAGCTAATAAAGTAAGTCCTAATTGATCGGAAGTTACGGAAGTAATACTGGTAATAGTTTCCAAAGTGTCAAGAATATAGGTGCAATCAATATCGTACCAAATTGACTCGGAGGTCCGTTTTTCTAAAATGTAACTATTCATGAGCTTGCCAATAATCCTGTCTTTGTGGAACGTGCCAATAATCCAATCTTTGTGCTACTTGCCAATTTGTCGGTCTTGCGCCTACGTGCCATACTTTATCCGATCTTTGGAAAATAGGAGCACAAATATAAATGTCTACTGCATTACCTTGCTCTACGACTGCAACTATGACATAGTTTGTTGCGTCTGTAGAATCTTGTGCAAAAGCTGCTTCATTTATATTTAAAGAAGCAACCATTACTTGGCTAATAATGTCGTTAGCTAAACCCGCTTCCGCAACATTCAGCGAAGCAATCATGTTTCCGGCTACTAAATCTTGAGCTGAAGCTGTCTCTGCCATCTGCAGATAAGCCGTCATTGACTCTGAAGCAGTATCCGAGGCTAAACCTGACTCAGCCACCGCCAGCAGCGCAATCATGTTTTGAGTTTGAGTGTCTACCGCATTAGCTGTCTCAATAACAGCCAAATAAGCCGTTACATTTTGAGAAACAGTATCTATTGCATTAGCAGCTTCAGTCACTGTAACTGACGCAATCATGTTTTCAGACTGGGCGGATTGAGCATTTGCTGCTTCAACTACCGATATTGGGGCTGTCATATTCTCAGATTGAGCATCTTGAGCATTTCCAGCTTCATTTACAGAAATTGGAGAAGTCATTGTTTCAGACTGAGTATTTGTAGCGTTTGCTGTTTCAGTTACTGAAACTGGAGCAGTTGTATTTTCTGATACCGCATCTACTGCAGATCCAGCTTCTGAAATAACACCCTGAGCTGTCATGTTTTCAGTAACGGTATCTACAGCATTACCAGCTTCAGATATAGTCACTGGAGCCGACATTGTTTCCGACTGAGAATCTGTAGCATTAGCAGCCTCAGTTACCACAAGAGGGGTGGTTGTATTTTCTGAAACGGTATCAACTGCGTTTCCAGCCTCTGAAATCACGACAGGAGCCGTCATATTCTCTGAAATGGTATCCAATGCAGATCCTGATTCAGAAACGCTTATCGGAGCTGTCATGGACTCAGAAATGGTATCTGTTGCGCTTGCTGCCTCAGATATTGATATTGGAGCCGACATTGTTTCCGACTGAGAATCTGTAGCGTTACCAGCTTCTGAAACAGAAACTGGAGCAGTTGTGTTTTCGCTAACAGTGTCTATAGCATTTCCAGCTTCAGAAACCGTAGTAGCTGCAGTCATGCTTTCTGAAACGGTATCCGCTGCTGATCCAGTCTCAGAAACTGATATTGGAGCCGACATAGACTCGGACTGAGTATCCGTTGCAGTAGCAGTCTCTGTGACCGTCAATGGAGCAGTTGTATTTTGAGAGACTGAATCTACTGCGTTTGCTGCTTCTGATACTGTTACATAGACAAGCACCAGTACCGATTGAGTTGCTTGAGCATTCCCAGTTTCAACAATCGTGACCGAGTAGGTCGTGATAGTGTTATAAAGTCCCGCAAACGGAGCCCCAGAAAATGGGTAACTTCCGAACATTTATTCGCCTACTGAATTAAGTGGAACCCAAGCATTAGCTGCGTCATCCCATCCATAATAAATTGGAGGGTTTTGGTCAGGGGATAGGATTGGGCATGGGATTGGAGGGTTCCATTCCCAATTTGGAGCACCAATAGTCCATTTTGTGCATGGTAAACCATGAATGTCTAAAGGTCTTGGAGCATAAAATACATCATTAACTGAATCATAGATATAACCTATACCAGCATAATTTCCTCTGAGTGCAGTTCCTCCATCAGGCATTCCATCAGGACCATAATGAACATTACCATGAGTATTATATGAAGTTTGTTTCCATACAACTTGATCTCCGATTTTTTCAGAGACAACAAAATCATCGTTAGCTACGATAACTTGAGTTACTATTCCATTTTCTATTTTAGCAAAATGTGACATATATTCCTTATGCAGTGTAAGTTCCAGAACCAGTAAAAGTTAAGATAGTATTGCTTCCTGATGTAGTTACAGTCGGGCTACCAGTAGTTTTTCCTGAGTAGTTTGCAGTAGGTACAGATAAGATTACAACACCAGAACCACCACCACCACCTGTTAAACCAGATGTTTGGTTATTCATTCTTGCGCCACCACCACCACCGCCAGTATTTGTACCACCAGCATTACCGCCACCAGAACCACCACCGCCATTTCCGCCACCACCGCTAGTGCTACCTTGATAACCACCACCGCCACCACCGCCAGCATAATAAGTTGATGATCCTGAAATAGCTACTGCTACACCAGTACCGCCTGTTGCCCCTGTAGTTCCGCTAACAGTAGTACCAGTTCCACCAGCACCACCGCCAGCACAACCGCCATCACCACTACCTGAAGGGCTACCAGCATATCCTTGATTTGCAGTCCCAGCAGCACCGCCAGCAGCTCCGCCATAAGCACCACCACCGCTACCACCAACTTGACCTGTTCCATTGATAACACCACCACCTCCAACAGTAGAAATAGTAGTAAGACCAGTTCCTGAAATTGAAGAACTACCGCCGTTGGTAGCTGTAGAGTTTAAATAAGTACCTCCACTACCTCCAGCACCAACAGTAACAGTGTACGTTGTACCAGAAACAAAATAAACTGCAGATTCTAAAGTACCACCACCACCTGTAGCAGTAACTGTGGATCTTAAACCACCTGCACCACCACCGCCTCCACCAGCGTAGCCGATGTTTGATCCGTTACCTGTACCGCCTCCACCGCCTCCACCTGCAACTACTAAATAGTTTACAAGATAAGGAGCTGCAGCATTAAACGCAACCCATGCAGAAGCAACAGAAGAATACCACTCAGGAGTTCCTGTGGAAGAGTTCATACGAACACCTCCTGCTTGAGAAGGGGTAGGTCTTTGAGCAGTTGTACCTAAAGGTAAAGAAAAATATCCAGTAGACGTATTAGCTTGATCGCTTACGTTTGCTGAAGTAACGGTATATGAACCACCCAAGGAAACAGAGTTTCCGTTGATCGAGATAGAGCTATTTGTAAGCTGACTGTTGGCAATTCCTGAAAGCGTACCGCCTAAAGTCAAGCTTCCGCTTGCAGTGACAGTACCAGTCAAGGTAATGCCATTTACTGATCCAGTACCGCTTACAGAGGTTACTGTGCCAGTGTAGTCAGTACCCCAAGCAGGTAATCCACTTACTACCCTAAGAATTGTGCCTGTGGCTCCAATTCCTAATTTTGACCATGTATTTGTTGCGGAACCATAAAGCAGATCGCCAGTAGTGACTGTTGATTGACCTGTACCGCCATAAGTTGCACCAATTAAGCTGCCTTGCCATGTACCAGTGCCGATTGTGCCGACAGAGGTAAGGCTGGAGGAAACAATCGCTGAAGGTAAAGCAGTTCCTGCTAAGTTTGCAGCAGGGAAACCAGTTGTATTTGTAAGCGTACCGCTTGAAGGGGTTCCAAGAGCTCCGTTAAATGTAACTGGAGCACCTGCAGAGCCAATAGCAATAGCTAAGGCTGACGCAACGCCAGTGCCTAGACCGCTAATTGCAGTGCTAATGGGAACGCCAGTAAAATTTGTTCCGGTCAATGTTGGAGTGCTGCTCCAAGAAACTGCACCAGCAGATCCTGCGCTTATTGGAACTTGGCCTGAAGTACCATAGCCTGTTGTACCACTTAATGCTGGAGTAGTTCCTAGATTTGTTGAAAATCCAAGAGCTCCAACTGCGTTAATAACGTGAGCAGATTGACCTGAAGATCCCCAAGCAAAATATGATTTAAAACCATTGCCCGAGCCAAAAGTTATATCCCCATCATGACCTGAAAAATAAATTCCATTATTGATAGAGAAAAAATCTGAGGGAGTTCCTGAACTATATACCGAGGAGTTCATTCCGAATTCACCGTAATAGGTAGAATCAGTTCCTAAGTCATTGCTTAAAACGTAATTAGCTGAAGCTCCAGCAGTTCCGCTTTTGTTTTGCAAAAGAGATTGAAGATAACTTCCTGAAACACTTGCGCCAACAGAAAAGCCAGTGTTTGACGCATTAAAACTAAGATTTGGAGTCGTGTTAGTTGTTGAAGTTGTCAACAATACTGGGACAGATACGGTCCCAGTTGAATCTTGAAATACTGCCTTAGTTGCTGGGTAATCGACCCAAACGTCTTGCGTACCACTGGAGAAGTTCACTAGTGAGCCAGAATTAGACGAGGACAGCACTGTAGTACGGGCAAGCGTAGTGCCACCCGCCCCAACAGTGCCATAACCCACTTCCCAGTTTGCGCCTGACTGATCCGCAATAACATAGTAAGTCGTGTTATTTGCCCCTACCCCAGCGGAGAAGGTTTGATAGCCAAGTGCAGCACCAGCGAGAGTTGCCGTACCCGTACCGGGGGAGATTGTGGATTCTCTTACCCGATCAACTAATTTAAAAGCCATGATTAGACCGCAGCGATTTCAGTTTCTTTGAAATAGCGAGCTTGGTCTTCTCCATCAGCATCTTTATAAGATACTAAAAAGACGATTTCGCCAGTGTTTTCATCAAATGCAAACTTAGTTACTGTGCCAGTAATTGGAGCAGTAATGACTTGAGATACTTCTTGACCTTGGGTAAATTTAGGCATGATTTATTCCTTGATTATAAGCTGAGGGAGTAAGTAACTTGAACTACGTTACCACTGTTAACTGGCTGATTGCCGCCTGTGAATGCGCCTGCTGATAACAATGTACCTGCTGTGCTCATCAAAGTAGTCACTGCGCCGGTACCATAAGTAATGAACGCTCCTACTAAAGTACCTGCGCCAGTCATTGTGAAACTAGTAGCAGAACTAGTAGAAATTGCGCCGGCAGAAGCTGTACCAAAAGCAGGAGCAACACGAGCTGCAAAAGTTGGAGCGTTTGTAGAACCAGCTTCAGTCCAGCCAGCATGAGAAGCCATAGTATCGGCTGCAGCAACTGCTGTATATGAAACGCTAGAGATTAAGCCCATGTAAGGACCAGTCACTGTATAAGCTGAGCCAGTCAAAGCTGTTTGCAGCATTAGATTTTTACCAAGGGTACAAACTACGTTGTCGATCTTATCTTCCCAAAGGAGAGGACCGCCTTCATATTCAAAGCATTTGAAAGTGTAAACACCTTCAGCTTGAGCAGATTCGCCCAAACCAGCAACAGAAGCAATGCTTATATTTGCTGATTCCACTGCATTTAATTGATCTTTCATGTTTAATCCTCTAAATCAAAGTTGATGATTGGTTTATAAATACACCTGCAATTAGGTAAATCTCCCGGTAATCCTCGTACTTCATTACCGTACATTTTACCTATTACGGGAGGATCGTCGAACGAATACTCATTACCTGACATTTTTATATGGTCTAAACGTGGAGCTTTACCGCCTCCTGAATGAATCCATATAAACTTTTTAATCCCCAAAGTTTTTAATCTTGAGGTGTTAATAGATTGATAAGCTTTTCTTGTTTGGTCTGCCGCTGTTAAACGAGCATGCCTTACGTCGCCATTATACTTCTTAGTTAAGTAAGGGATTAAATCTTGCATACCTTTACCAGTAGTAATGCTCCGCATAACTTGTCCTTGCACATCACCAAGGAATCTTTCTGGTATACGTTTAATCAGCATTACTGCTTCTTGTGTACTAGCTTTAATGACTTCAGTTAGCCGTTCATTGATTAAAGTAGTGTCTATTTCAAAATTAGCACTAACTTCTTTAAGAGATAAAGCTAAAGTCACTGAAGAGTTCTTAAGCGTACGTGCGATCATGCGATCTACTATACCCTTAGCAATATCATCAAACCTATCAGACCACTTATTCATTAAGCGGTTCATAGCTATTCTTGCTTGACTACTTGTAGAAGCATCCATAGCAGAAACAAAGTTTGTTTCTTCAAATACTGCTTTAAGTTCTCTTAAAGTATCACGATACATCAAACCGATCAACTTAGTAATAGGCTTAGCAAAGTCTGCGGATATTCCTGCATTTGGACTTAATGCTTTGCCTATTGCTCCGTCTTTAGAGATAGGTTTGCGGATTGGCATGTTTACTTCTTATATCGAAGGGCCGTAAATATTTCTCTTGCTGTGTCTCTATGGCGTTTTGCTAAAGCTTCTTTGCCTTCACTTTGGTAAGCTTCTGCTGCTTCATTATGAGCATTAAATGCTTCCATTGAATTGCCTTTAGAACTTAACGCATAAGCTGCATCTGCTTTAGCTCCTGCTCCATGATCATCATTACGACGTTCTTCTGCAGTAGGAGGTGGTCCTTCTGGGGATTGCTTTTTCTTTCCCGAAAGGTTAACCATGTGCTTAGTTACCATTTCTTTATGGCGATTAGCTAATTCTTTTTTGCCTTCTGCTTCATAAGCCTTAATGGCTTCGATATGAGCATTGATAGCTTCTTGTGAAGATCCTTTAGAACTTAAAGCATAAGCTTTATCCGATTTTTCGCCAGAATTGCTATTTGGTTCTTTTTTTTCTGATTCTGTTTTAGGTAAATAATGTTCTTCTTTGCCTGATTTAGATTTATTAGGAGCTATACTAACGGCATGAACGCCTTCAACACGTTGAAGGTCTCTATCCATTTTATGATGAGTTTCAATGCCAGTTTTTCTATGCTCTTCACCAAAATATAATTTGTGCTCTTTATGGTATGCTAAACCTTCTTCTTGGCTTACTTGTTTGAAATGTTTTTCTATATGTTCATGGGTGATATCTGGACCTTTGATAACGTCGCCTTTACCATTCACTAGTATATGAGCTCCTTTAACAGTAATCCATTTCTCATCATCAGCATCTTGAGCAACTGCAAGCTTTTTACCGATTGGGCCACCGCCTACTTCAGGATCATCAAAGTTTTGGTCTTGAGTATCAAGTAAATCTTCATCAGCAAGCTCTTCGCCTTCATCAGGCATATCTTGGTCTTCTAAACCCATTTCATTGTAGCCGGATTGCTTATCAGTAGCAATACGTTGGCGCTCATCCTCACTGGATAATGCACCTGAAGTAATCAATGTTTGACCAGTCTGAGCTTTAGTTAAGTTAGTATCTGCAAGCTCTTTAGCTGTAGGTGTATCAAGCGGCAACCAGTTCAAAGTGGTTTCAACGTCCATTCTCATTTTTAGTTGTGGCTCAACATAAGCTTTAATAACTAACTGATGATGACGTTCGGCTAATGGAGTTAAGTCATGAGCTTGAATAGACTCCAATAACTCATGATAACTAGCTTCTTCATAATCACCCGTAGCATTAAAGCCTTTAGGAGAAGTACCAAGGAGCTTAGTGGCTGGTACGCCAGCAATAGCTGCTACCAATTGGTATTGAGTCATGATAAGCGAATCAAAGTCTGCTAATGAAGTATCAAACTGATTGAACTCATCGCCTTCTTTATCGCCTAACTTGATACCATAGTTATCTCTGAACTGCGCCCAAGTCTGTAATCTACCAACAGCATCATTTGTATTGGTCATTACTGCTTCCATATCAGTAAGCCAAATAGTAGTCCGTTTGGACATAGCTAATTGTGGAGCTTCATTAGAAACACGTTCAGCAGCGTATACACGCTCCATGATTTGTTGTGTTAGCGGTATGCCGCCATAAATGTATTGAGGCTTAAGTACGTCTACTGGTTCAGCATGACGAAAGATAATGAGGTGTGAGCGATGCACTTTTTTACCATTGATAATCCACCAGGTCGGCTCGTAAAAGTGCAATGTGTCAGGTTGGCTTGCGCTTGGACCGTCGAGCATAGGAGCAGTCCAGTAAGGATCAACTTGAACAATACCTTTATATGAACCAGGTGTAACGCCATCAATGTTGAATGGTTTTTCATAGTATTGAGGATCAGTGGACTGCACTTTAAACATTGCAATGCGAACACCAAAGATTCTACCTTTGCGGATAAACTCACGCATGTTCCATTCAAGCTTTAATGACTTATCATAAGACTTAAGAATTTTTACTGCTTCAGGATCAAGCTCATCACCATCAGTAGTGACAATGTTATAACCTTTACGAATAGCATCGTCAGCAGGCATTGCACATGCTTTATTAACTAACCAATTTTGGGCAATGATGCCGCATAGTTGTGCGCCAATGAATCCTTGGGAAGCATACCAACCAATAACAGCATCTGAAACTGTATTCATCCCATTGGCATACATTTTAAAATTAGCAATACCATTGCTTGAATCGTCCATAGCAAAGTCACCATGGAATACGGGTTGCTTTCTTTGCAATGCGTGGAGTTGATCTGCTACGTCATTACGTACCCTATCAGTATCAAGGGTATCAAATTCATGAGTGCTGAATAAACTTCTACGTGGCTTGGGCTGTTCAGGTTCTTTTTGAACCTCTGATTTTCCTAATAGCCATTTAAACATAAAATTTTGTTATCCAAAGTACGAACGTTTGCGCATCTCGCCCGATAAGTTAGCCATGATAAAAGCATCGGCCAAGTTGGGCGATGCAATGTCTCTTTTACTTAAATCCTTTTTGCCTTCAACTTTAACTCTGCCAGCATTATCATAGTCTTGTTTAGGCGAAGTAAGTTCGTCTATTAACTGATTCAAATGAGGCATATTGCCGTCAATGAAGATCATATCATCATCGTTGAAGGATTGTCCATTTCTTACCGCATTATATGTATTGCGGAATCGATCTGCTACTAACCACCAAGCTTGTGCCTTGATGTTTGAGAAATAGTCCCGATTCTTAATTCCCGATCTTTGGTATTGGGAATCAGGTTTAGCTACTGCACCCCCAGCAAAAAACTTCTGGTGTTCAATCCTAATTGTATGAGAGGTATTAAGCTCATTGAACTTAGCCCCTGAGGTAGCACCTACCCCAATAGCGTCATAAACTATTAAAGCATTTAATTCTCTTGCTTTGGACCAAACTTTAGTACAAGACTTAAGAAGTTCATCTTCTTTAGCTTTCCATTGATCAGCCCAAACGTTTAATGAACCATAAGATTCCACCATGGCGCAATAGTCTTCGCCTGCATCTGCAACGTCAAAACCGATTCTACGTATTCCACTAATTTGAATACCAAGAGCATTGTGGCCATCAATAGCAGCCATGACATGAGAGCGCTTAATAACAGATTCTTCGTCGTCGCTTTTAGGATTGCCTTCATATACATGCAGGTAATTCTCGTAATCTTCTGCTTTAGCAGCTTCAATTTCAGCATACATTGTGTTGCTAAGGAACGGATTGTCATTGTAATTGATCTTCCTAACTATTGTATTGGGAGGAGGATTGGTTACAAAACGGCGATATACAAAATCTGTTACCAAACGTGGATTAAAAATGATCCAATGTTGTGATCCTTGCTTACGAATAGTAGGGTTTAATATTTCCCATTGCTCTTCGGTAAGTAAATGAGCTTCTTCTGCCCAATGTATATCAATACCTTCAAGAGATTTAATTTCGTCAATTGATCTCCATAAACCATAAAAAATAAACTCACTGCCTGTATAACGGTTAATGATTTTATTTTCTAGGATTCTGAATCTGTGGCCTAAATTAAACCTATTGATCTGTATTTTAAGTAATGTATATACAGATTCTTCAATTTTGCTTTGGAACTGTCGGGTACAAAGTACACGAATTTTGCAACTATTACTAAGGAATATTGCAAAGCCTGCTGCGTCCCAAGACTTAGAACTTGATCGTCCGCCATATAAAACGCGGTTACGAGCAGGAGTTAACCAGAAATCCTCAAGGCAAGGATTTAAGGTTGGATCAGGATTAGGAAGTTCTGCGAGCGTAGAAGTCATCAAGCGTCTTCACTTTTTCCTGTTCGGGTTCGTTAAGTCGTTGAACTTGCTCTTTATTACTCTGTAATAACCCTAAAGGAATCTTAGAAGCTTCATTTGCCATGTTTGTTAAGCCATTAACCATAAGAAGATTTCCTGCTTCTTCTTCGAGGTTATCGCTTGTTATATTCTGTACTTTCTCATTAGCGAGTTTTGAAAGGCGATGAGCCGTTCGAGCACTTACCTCTGCAGCGCTAGAAAGATTGTCTGTAATAGACATGAGTTTTTCTGCTAAAGTTTGAGCACTAATTTTCCCCGAAATTGGTAAGGAATTTAATGCCTTTTGTGCATCAGCTAATTTAGTAGCTGCTTGTGCTATTTTTTTCACTTTTTCGCCTACACCTTTGTTAAGACCCCTGGAAGACATACCGAATTCTTTAGCTAAAGCTCTTTGAGATTCCCCATTGAGAACTCTTTGCTCTATTTCATACCATTGTGGGGGTGTTAACTTTTTCCTTTTATCCATGGTGCATACGTGACTTAAGCCACCTTATCGAAAATGTACATCGTTTTGACAAAAAAGTATCTCACTATTTCGTATCCCAGTTTGGGATACATTTTAATCTATTATGATATCTTCTTGTTTAACCATCTTTCTACTCAATATAGAAAGGTCTTTTGTCTTACGCCAGGACTTCCTAGCCACGTTGTTAGCTTTCTTATAGAAGTTAGCCTTATTGATTCCCATTTCGCTAGCTATAGACTTAATAGGTAGCTTCTTACCATGCCTATAAAAGGAACATATATACACAGAATAGAAAGCAATCCTCTCTAATTCTTCCAAATGGTCTATTACTGTAATAAATGCAGGAAAATAAGGATTCAATGGGTAATCCACATCTGCATTACCCGAACCAGATTCAAGCACAAAAGAAAAGGCAGGAGGCAATCTAGGACTAAAGTATCGATGTGCTCTTACATACTCCCAGAAGTTTATGCAAAGCTCCTCGAACTCAGGGTCATCAAACCTTTTGCTCATCCAATTTCCTTTTTGGGTGCTGGTTACGTTTATCCAGCTTCTTGGGTAAAGGATAACCAAGAACGATTGCAGAAATCATACCACAACCAATCTTTTTTAAGTTCTTTTTCATCCTTTATCTCTCAGCCCATTGTAGACGATTGTCGACGCTCTCTATCTAAAGATAGAGAGCAGCGTCGACAATCTCGACAATTATGGGTATTTGTAGACGCTGCAAAACGTGGATTGTCGACGTCGACAATCATATTATTTAGTAAGTGGTGGCAGTTCATATAGCCCTTGCTTCACTCTTAAGATTTCGCCTTTCTTAGTCATTCTTCCTAAAGAAGTTCTAAGAGAATCAATGGCATAGCCGTTATCTTCAAAGTATTGCTGTATTTCTTTAGTGGTTGTAGCCACGCCTTTTTCTTCTAAGCATTTCAAAATATTGATCGTTGCCCCAGTAGCTTCTCTACGTTGATTGTCGACGCTAATTTCGTCCACTTTCTCCGTCACAAGTGTTGAAAACGTCGACAAACTCGTCGACAATTGGTTGGTATAAGTCCTTCTTAAATGAACCTCTTTTAATTGGAAGTAAAGCTCATGTCCAACAGCTGCATCTTTCATTTTTAAAGGCAAGAAAGTAGTAAAGAAGGTTGTTCCAGTTCTTTTAACTTCATAAGAAGCATCAACGTTCTGAACCCAAGCCGCTGAACCCCTAATGATCGTTCCACTTTTCCCAGTATGGTGTACCATAGCAATAGAGCAATCAAAAGCTTCTTTAATTTGATCTAAGTGCTTATATGCTTTAGCTACGTCTTTAGAAGAATTCTCTTCCCCACTAAAGTTGCGGTTAACTGTATCAATCATGACTAAGCTAATCTTAGTCTCTAGGCTTCTGCCAAAACTAATTACTTCTTTAATAGCATCTACTTCAATAATGTCTCTACTACCAGAAGATACATACAAAGGAACATGTTCTGTAATGCCATACTTATGCTTTAGGCCAGCAATACGTCTTGCTATACCATTAGAACCTTCGCCACACACATAAAGTACTGTGCCCTGATTAACCTCTTGACCGTGCCATGATATGCCCGCTGCCACGCAGAAACACACCTCTAAAGCTATGAATGACTTGAAAGCCATAGTGTCGCCCCAAATAATTGAAATGGTTTTAGCTTCAAAGTAATCCTGAATCATCCATTCAATAGGGCCAAGCTTTTGGTCTAAATCACTTAGCGTAAGCCATTTAGGCTTATTCTTGCTTATAGAAATGTTATCCGATATTACGGTATCTTCATAAACTGGGCTAAACTCTTTATTCTTAGCTAATTCAAACAAAGACCCTATAGTGATAGGTGCTCCTGCATAGTCTCCTAAAGACTCCCATACCCTGCGGCAATCTGCTTCACCTTCATACTTAGCTTTAGCCTGCATAGACCATTCATGAAAGAGTTCAAAGCCTTTTTCATTACCTTCAAACTCATAGTGCAATGCACATGCCGCTGTGAACCAATCTCCTCTATTGCAATCGGGGTCAATATTAGTAAGGGCTTCTTTAACCTTTGTTGGGGATACTAAACTAATTTCCCCATGTTTATCTGCTTTGACTTTAGGGCTAAGTTTATGAGGAGCATATTGTTGAACAAAGACCCTAATCTCTTTACCACAATATTGAGGCGTTGAAGTAGATCCTGGAGCTGTATCCCCACTAAAAGTGAAATACCTGCCTTGCTCATAGTATTCTATAGGCTTAGCATTAAAGCTAATGCCAAGATCTGCATAGAATATAAAGTGCAATCCATGACCACTAATGCTACGCTCTATGTATGCTTTGCCCTGAAACAATGATAAAGCAGTTGTTGCTTGCTCATTGTACTTACCTTCATCATCTATGCAATCATCTAAGTCTAACCCTGCTAACAAATCTATGGACTTATCAAAGATGATACCTACATTGCCTTTGATGTCTGAAAATGGTTTGCGATTGTTGTAATCACTCCATTCAACTGCAGGTTTCTTTTTATCCCCTTCTAGGAACCAAGGTATCCACCTTGATTGGTCTAAAATCTTGGGGTCTAACTCTACCTTTTTAGGTGTATAATTACCCATCTTCTACTTTCTTTGAACAGCAGGTTGAGATAGAAAAAGCTCATAAACGCCAAACTTATGAGCTTTTTCGCTGTGTAAACACATGGTTTTTGATCCTTAATTATTAGGTCTCCCGTCCCCTCTAGCACCAATAAAGGTATTGTAGAAGTTGGAGGAACAAACATGCACACGTGATACATGTTGTCGGACGGGAGACTTAATAACATAAACTCCTCCAAGAGTTTGTCTATTCTATCTCAGAAAATACCTAAATCTTTTTCACATTATAAAATAGTACACAAAATATTTGTGATATACTACACATGTATTTTTAAAAAGGAAAATCAAAATGCCTAGAGTAATCAACTATCCGAAGTTGTTCAAGAAGCTTGAAGAAGGGCGTCCTGAACATGCAATCTTTTCTCCATCATCAAGTGACAAATGGCTTAACTGTCAAGGCTACTATCATGCAACTAAAGACTTACCAGCAACTAAGTCTGGACGCGCTGCACAACGTGGTACAGCAGCTCATACATTGCTTGAACGTTGCTTGATTGAGAACAAAGTACCTGATGCGTTATCAACTGACGACGAGTTAGTAAACTGGGTTAGTTATGCTATTGATTATTTCAATAGCTATAAAGTGTTAGTATCTACCACTCAAATCTTTCCTGAAGTCTACTTTCCATGGTTAGAAGTTAGTGGAGGCACAATCGATGGTTTAGGTATCAGTGCTAAAGAATTGATGATTGCAGATCTTAAGACTGGTAATCAACCAGTAGAAGTTGAAGGTAATACACAACTCTTAAACTATGCAATTGCTTCACGTAAACATTTAGGTAAGAAACCTTTATATCGTTTGGTAATCATCCAACCAGGAGGAGTACATCGTGATGGTCCAGTACGTGAATGGTTAGTAAGCGATAAAGACCTTAATGCTTTTGAAGAACGCGCAACAACAGCTATTGTGACTAACCTTATCGGAGGTCCACGCAAAGCTGGAGACCATTGCAAATGGTGTAAAGCAGAAGCCCTATGCGAAGTACGTGCGGACTATGCTTTAGAAAAGATAGAATTGAATCTTCGTAATGACTTCTTGGAGGAAGCATGAGAAATATTGAGCCAAAGAATTTAACTGTTGACCAGTTAGCCAAAGTCTTAAAAGCTATTCCTGATCTTAAAGCTTGGATCAGTGCAGTAGAAGACTACGCATTATCAATCGCACAAGAAGGAACAGAAGTACCAGGTTTTGAACTAGGTACTACTCGTCCATCACGTATCTGGACAGAGGAAAGCGGAGTCATAGGTAGACTAGCTCAACTTGGAAAAGATATTGAAGATTTTATGCCACGCAGTTTGTTATCTGTTGCACAAACAGAAAAGCTAATTGGCAAAAAAGAATTCGCTGAAAGTTTTAGCGAATATGTAGGTAGTACTACAGGAAACCCGAAGCTTATTCAAAAAGCCTAGGATATTTTTAATTTTATTAGGAGTTACGACTATGAGTACGAAAACTGAAGAGCGTGTATTAAAAACCAACATGATTAGTCCAACTGGGACTTTCCAATGGGTGTTTCTTGACAAACCAAAAGTTGATAAGAACAACCCAGAGAAAGAACCGTTTTATTCAATCACTTTACTGATGGACAAAAAAGATCCAAAGGTAATTGAAAAGTTGGACCAAATGAAATCTTGCATTAAAGATGCTTTGGAAAAACGCTTTGGGGATAAAGTTCCCGCTAAGTATTACACACCAATTAAAGACGGTGATGTTGAGACTGATAAGGAAGGCAATCCTGCTTATCCTGGATCTTGGTATATCGAAGCTAAAAACAAAGAGAAGCCTGGTCTTGTTGATGCTGATCGTGAACCAATCCTTACACAACAAGCAGTATGGAGTGGTTGTAAAGGAAGACTCAGTCTTGGCTTTGTTGGTTATGACGTTTCTGCAAAGAAAGGTGTAACCATTTATTTAAACAATGTCCAACTCACTGACAATAGTGCGCCTAAAATGGGCGGACGGAAATCAGCCGAGGAAGACTTTTCAGAGGAATAAAAAGTGGATAAGTCTCGCCAAAAGCATTTTGCTGTATGGATTGTTAAACAACTAAAGAAAGCCGAAGGAAATGTTTTAAGCCGTCAAAAGCTTTGGCATTTCTATAGGGTCGATCCTTCTTATGAAGCAACTGATACAAGCGCCGGATTTTCCGTAGCTTTAAAAACGTTGCTTAACAATGGGAAGGTAGAGATTGTGTTTGTTAGCAATGTGAAATCGGTGAAACTTCGGTGAGAATTTATCTTGACTTTGAAACATACTCAGAAAAGGATCTAAAGTCTGTCGGAGCATACCGATATGCTGAAGATCCTTCTACTGAGATTCTTCTAGTAGGTTTTGCAATAGGTGATCAGGCGGTTCAAGTAGTTGAGCCGTCTGATCCACTTCTTGAATCATTATTTAATGCAATTGAAAACGGAGCAACTATTGTTGCCCACAATGCTCCATTTGAAAGATTGATATGGAATCATGTCGGTCCTAAATTATCTTGGCCTATTGTTCAAGATAAGCAATGGAACTGTACTGCAGCGCGGGGACGTGCACTTGGATTACCTGGTTCATTAGAAGATATGGCTATAGCTTTAAAGCTAATGAAACAAAAGAATAAAGCTGGTTCAGCTTTGATTACTAAATACTGTAAGCCTTCTAAAGCAGGTAGGCGTGACATTAAAGAACATAGAGATGATTACATTGCTTTTAAACAATACTGTGGCGACGACGTTGATGTAACGCGTGAGCTTGATACAAAACTTCCAGAATTGATTACTTGGGAGCGACAAATATTCTTACACGATTTGATTGTTAATGATCGTGGTATTCCAGTCGATGTGCCTTTATTACATAAGTCAGCTAAAATCATTGCTGATCTGGAATCGCATTTCGAAAATGAAAGCCTTAAAGTAGCTGGTGTACGTGCTACACAACGAGAGAAAGTACTTTTTTGGTTATCCGAACATGGATTGCACTTAGATAATCTACAAGCAAAGACTGTAGAAGATGCTATTAAGCGTGATGATCTTTCTGCCGAAGTTAAAGAGTTTCTTGAACTTAGGTATGAATCATCTCGTGTAGGTACTAAAAAGAATAAGAAAATGATTGAGTTAGTTTGTTCAGATGGCACAATTAAAGGATCGTTCTTATACCATTCAGCTACTACTGGAAGATACGGAGCTAAAGGTGTACAAGTTCAAAACTTTGGCAAAGCAGATTCTGATGCTATGCAAGATAACGTATTGCACCTTCTTGATACAGCAAACGCTGGAACATTTCTAGAACAATACCCAAGACCACTAACTGCTATTAGTAAGTCAATGCGTGGCTTCATTAAATCAACACCAGGTAATAGATTATTGATTGCAGACTATTCAAGCATTGAAGCTCGTGTATTAGCATGGCTTGCCGAAGAAACATTCTTATTGGAAGCGTATGAACAAGGCGAAGACGTTTATAAAAAGATGGCTGCTTCAATCTATAACTGTGACATTGCTGAAGTTGATAGCCATAAGCGATTCTTCGGCAAGCAGGTTATATTGGGAGCTGGGTATTCCATGGGACCGAAACGATTCCGTGATCGCTGTAAAGATTTTGGAGTCTCAATTCCAGCATCAGAAGCAACTCGTATTATCGAGCTTTACCGGGAATCAGTTCCGAAGATTGCTCATTACTGGAAGCGTGTTGATCTTGCTGCGATTAAGGCTGTTGCTACAAATCAAGTAGTGCAATCAGGCAAATGTACATTTAGAGTGCAAGATAACTTCTTAAAGATTGACTTACCTTCCGGACGTTCACTAAGCTTTTACGAACCGCGTATTGTTCAAACTGATTGGGGAACACCTAAGGTAGAGTTTACTGGTTTCTTTAATGGTAAAGCTGTGCCAGAAGGTTTATACGGCGGCTTAATTACTCAGAACATTTGCCAATCCGTTGCTAGAGATTTGTTATGTAATGGTATGCTTGTTGCAGAAGACAATGGTTATCCAATTATCTTACATTGCCATGATGAAGCAGTATCAATGCTCCCAGAAGGCATTGGATCGATTGGCGATTACATAGATCAACTTTGTAAGCTACCTGATTGGGCTAAAGGTTTACCTCTTGCAGCGGAAGGCGAAGAAAGTCTTCGCTATAAAAAGTAATGCGCGAAAGCAATATAGAACAATACTTAATTAAAAAAGTAAAAGAACGTGATGGCTTATGTATCAAATTAGTTGGATTAGTAGGTATACCAGATCGCATGGTGTTATTGCCTATCAGAATCATTATTTTTGTAGAGACTAAGACTGCTACTGGTAAGTTAAGCCCATTGCAAAAGTGGTGGCAAAAGGCCTTGGTCAAATTAGGCTTTACTCATTTAGTTATAAGGTCTAAAGAAGAAGTTAATACTTTAATTTCACAATATGACAAAGCTAAAAATATTTCATAAATCTTGTATTTTTCTTGTATTCTGTGATATACTGATTGTGTAGTACAACTTAACACAAAAAGGAAATAAAAATGAAAGTTATAGAACATAACACTAAAGCTAATTCAAGCGGTGTTCCTTTCGAGGAATACATTTTCAATACTGGTTATAAGTTTATTGAATTTGAAGAAAGCGAAAATATTGCTCCTACTTTTTGGACTCAAAAAGGAAAACCAGTTAAACTGGATTCAGTTACTTTTAAACGGGGTAACAAAGCAATAGAAGCTTTTATCAATAGCACTGCAGTTCTTAAACTCTAAGGAAACATTATGTTAGACCGTGCAATTAAAAATTTACGCCAAGAACTTCATGGCTACGGCAAAACTATATTCACTAATAACTGGCAAGGGATTGAAGATCCCCCAGCTTTTTTAGAAATTCTAAATGCTAGCTTTGAAGCTCGTATGCCAGATAATTTGATTGACATCACTAAGCAATGTAAACCGTTTTTACCTTGGGCCGAAGAACATTTTGAAGAGCGTGTTAGTGGTTTACCTTTAAATCCTCCCCCGAGTCATGAACGTTGGCTTAAAGATACTGATAAATCAATGAAGGACGGAAAGTTCAGTCATACTTATCCAGAACGTATGTATAAAAATCTTTTTGTGCTTGTTGAATTGTTAAAACGTGATCCAACTACTCGCCAAGCTTATTTGCCTATTTGGTCTCATGAAGATGGCATGATGGCTTTACGAAATGAACGAGTACCGTGTACCTTAGGTTGGCATTGGATTTTTCGTGATGGTATGTTGCATTGCTATTATCCAATGCGTTCATGCGATGCAATACGTCATTTTCATAACGATATATATTTTGCTTCCCGATTAACTTTATGGCTAATAGAACAAGCAAATCTAAATGCTGTTCCTGGGAATTTAACTTTTCATGCGGTAAGTTTTCATTGCTTTGAAAACGATCGTTATGGTTTAGGAAAGCTAATCAAATGAGTCTAATCATTCTTGAAGGTCCTGATGGCGCAGGCAAATCAACATTGATTGAAAAACTTGCACATGACTTTGAATACCCAATTTATAGATCTGGGGGTCCTAAAGATCCAGAAACTATGCTAAACGTTTTAGCTGAAATGGAAACATTAGCTAAAGCTCCCCAAACATATTTATGCGATAGAACTCCTTGGATTTCAGAAATAATTTATAGCTTAGGACTTGGTCGTGCTCCTGTATTGGATATAGAAGTATTCAAAGACTACTATAAATTGCCGCAGCGAATTATCTATTGCAACTTAGATACCCCAGAACGTATGCTAACTAATATGAGTCTTGCTTATAAACCTCATAAGCCAAAAGACCATACCAACGCTGTTATAGAGAACCATAAATTTATTTGTGAACTCTATGAAGATTTAATGGGCGATATAGAAGTACAAGGTATTGACATTTTTGAATACGACTGGGGCACAGTTTCTTATTCTGCTTTAACTCAATGGATTGGAGAATAATATGTGCGGTTTTACTGCAATAGTTGGTTCAAAGACTTTCCTTAAAGAAGCAATTGAATCTATGGCATATAGAGGCTTGCCAGGGCACACAAGCGAATATCATCAAGGGTATATACATATAGCGCATCAAAGATTGCCTATAGTTGATCTTACAAGTAATGGCGACCAACCAGCACGTATTGGAAACTATATTGGGTTTTTAGTAGGAGAAGTATTTAACTTTAAAAGAGTTAGTCATCAGGATACAGATACTAAAGCAGCTTTGGATGTATTTTTATCAAAAGGGCTTCAAGGGTTTCATGACTTTGATGGCTTTTGGTCTTTTGTGACTGTTATGGATAGCAAACTATTCGCTGCAACTGATTACTTGGGCCAGAAGCCTATTTACTATCGCACTGATATGAAAGCACTTGCTTCTGAACCAATAGCTTTAAAAGAATACGGTTTTACCACTTATGATCCTATCTTTTTTAGCAATATTAAAAAGTGGGGCTATGATATGACTGGTCGCACTCCTTGGGCGGAAATTAGACAATTACCCCCAGGGCATTATTGGTACGACGGGGATATAAAACCTTATTGGAATTGGAATTCAGTACGTTCAATTGGAGTACGCCAAAGCATAATAGAAGCAACTCAGAACAGACTACTCGGCGATCAACCAGTCACATGCCTATTATCCGGCGGTTTAGATAGTTCTATTGTTTATTTATTAGCTAAACAATTAGGCTCTCAAATAAAATCTTACCACGTAGAAAACGAGGAAGCAGAATTTGCTCGTCTTGTGGATCCAGACACTACCTGCCTTAAGTTAGACAATGTTTCCTATCAAGAAGCTATTGAATGGAACCAATCCCCAGTAGATCTTGGTAGTGTTCACCCACAAGCAGTTTTAGCTAATTCTTTAGCCAAAAAAGGTTACCATGTATGCTTAACTGGCGATGGCGCAGACGAACTATTTGGCGGGTATGAACGCAATAAAAAGTATGACAGCCAAATGTCTGATGTATTCATGGAGTTACCTTATTACCATCTTCCAAGACTTGATCGGCTCATGATGCGAAAAACTATAGAACTTAGGACTCCATTTTTAGCCCCCGAAGTAATTAAAGCGGCTATGGCTACTTCTTATTCGGATAGGGAAAATAAACGCTGTCTTAAGGAAGCTTTTAAGGATATTCTTCCCTCAGAAATTCTTAATAGAGAAAAGAAAGCATTAAAAACTTTACGTATCAAAAATGGCGGTTTGAAGCAAATTGAAGACAACATTAACCTGTTTAAAGGAATCTACTAATGATCAATAGCATATATGAATTTAACACTAAGTTGCTTGGCGTTAAAACTGGTAAACCCAATCTACTTACAGACGCAGAACATAGTTGGTTGGTAATGGCTTTGCAAGAAGAAATTGAAGAACTTGAAGAAGCTCGAACAAATGAATCAGTTGTTGATTGTGTAGATAGTCTTTTAGATTTAGCTTATTTTGCTATTGGTGGATGTGTTAGGCTTGGACTTACTGCGGATCGGATTCAAGAGTGCTTTGAAACTATCCACAATGCTAACATGGCCAAAAAAATGGGCGTGAAACAAACACGCCCACAAGACGGCACAGTTGCAGATGCCGTCAAACCCGCTGGATGGCAATCACCCGAGCAAACTATGTTTCATATTATATTCCGTCCAAACCGCCAATTGGAGTTACCTTTATGAGACCTCCTAAAGATGCCATTAACATGGCAATAGCTAAAACTGTGGCCACAAGAACTACATGCGCTAGAAGGGCAGTTGGGGCAGTTGCAGTGGATGTTGATGGATATTTGCTTGGTACTGGTTATAACGGACAATACACCGGAAGCAAGCATTGCAATGAAGGTAATCCTTGCCCAGGTGCAACAAGTGCATCTGGCACCAATCTAGATGGTTGTGCTGCGATCCATGCAGAGCAGAATCTTTTATTGCATTGTGGGGATCCTAGAAAGATTGATACCGTATATGTAACTACTAGCCCATGTACTTCATGTTTAAAGTTACTTTTGGGTACCAATACAAGACGCATTGTTTTTGGAGAGGAATATCCGGGGTCGGATGTTTCAAGAGAGCTATGGACCAATTCCGGTCGTTTATGGGAGCACTACAAATGAACGCAAATGAATTAGCTAATGCTAGGCTATTACGCAAAAAATTAAAGCACGGATTGATTGTTGATAAATGGGATTTAGTAACTATTATTGAAAAGCAAGAATCTATATTACGCTTACAGCAATGCGAAATTGAATCCCTTAGGGAGCAAGTTAAGGAATATGAAAATATTATTCATTAAAGTAAACTTATGCTAAGACCTTACCAACAGCGTATGACAGAGGAAATGGTAAAAAGACCAACTTTAGGTCTTTTTGCTGATATGGGCGTAGGCAAAACTTTAATCACTTTAAAAGCTTTGGAGCAAATTAAAGGACCAACCTTACTTATTGCTCCAATCCGCGTTTGTGAAACGGTTTGGCGCCAAGAAGCAGAGAAATGGGGCATAAATTTAAGCTTTAGTCTGGTTCGCGGAGCTTTAAATGAGCGTATAAGCGCGCTAAAACAAAAGTCTGATGTATACCTTATCAACCCCGACCTAATTCAGTGGCTGTTCAATACGGACTGTTTGCCAGCATTTCACAATTTAGTCATAGATGAATCAAGCCTTTTTAAGAATCCTTCCACTGTTAGATTCAAAACTATCAAGAAAAACTTAAAAAGATTTGAAAGACGCTATATCCTTACGGGTACTCCAAGTCCAAATTCTTTAATGGATCTTTGGAGTCAAATTGGGATCCTTGATAAAGGACAAAGACTAGGAACTGCTTTTAGTAGATTTAAGGATACTTATTTTGAGTCCGACTATATGGGATTCAAATGGACTATTCGTCCGGGATCCAAAGACAAAATTGAGCAATTACTTGCAGATATTATTATTAGATTGGACGCTAAAGATTATTTGACTTTGCCAGAAATGATGGAATCAGATATTGCAGTAAAACTATCCGACAAAGAAATGAAGCAATACAAACAATTTGCCAAAGATATGGTAACTAAGTTTGGGGACGAAGAACTTACAGCAGTATCTGCGGTAGCTTTACATACTAAGTTATCCCAATTGGCTAATGGCATGGTTTATGATGAGAATCAAAAGATCCACATGTTCCACCGCCAAAAGCTTAATGTACTTGAAGAATTAGCCGAAGAGTTAGATGGTCCGATTATCATAGTGTATAAGTACAACCATGAAAAAGATGAGATCCTAAAACTATTTTCTAAAGCTGTGTTATTTAATCAAGGGGATACAGCGCAGCACGTAAAAGATTGGAATGCAGGAAAAATTAAGCATTTGTTATTGCATCCAGCTAGTGGCGGGCATGGTATTAACCTTCAAGAAGGGGGCAATCACATTATTTGGTTTAGCCCTATTCCTAGTTTGGAGCAATATTTACAAACCAATAAAAGGGTGCATAGACCCGGGCAAACTAAGCCGGTATTCATCCATAGACTTATAGCTCAGGAGACAGTAGATGAAATAACCTCTGATACGCTAAAAGCCAAAGAAGCTAATCAAGACAACTTTTTAAATTCTATGAAAAATTTAATTGCAAAAATATGTAAATACTAAGATTATTGTGGTATACTAATTGTGTAGGTTAACAAAAAGGAGAAAATCATGTTTTTAGATAATTTTGAAATCCCTAAATGGGTAGAATGGTTAGCTTGTATTTTGATGGGTATGATTTTTGGCGCTATGTTTGCTTTGGGGGTTTAAATATGAAAGCTAGCGATAGAAATTTAATACGCCAATTGATTGCCGTAGGTAAAGCTGGGGCTATTTATGATTGCTTGCCAGATTTCTGGCTAGAAGAAGCAAAAGAGAAAATTAAAGAAATGGGTACAAAATGGTGTTGCCATCCAGCAAATAGCGTTAAGCGCTTAGATGTACCATTGCCTTTACTTAGCGAACCAAGGGGAAGTAAAATTTTAAAGGCCAAAAAATGAATCCTATAAAATCAGAGTTTTGGTATATTTTGCAAAAAGAGATTGCAGCAAGGAAAAGAAAATGACAGAAATTTTGTTTCTTTTTTTCTTGTTTAGCGGGATACTATTTTGGGCTTTTATTATTTATATCGTAACAAGAATTTGGTTTGAAAAATGACAACTTTTACTACAGAAGACCGAATTCAAGCTCAAACTATAAATCCCAACGAGGAAATTCCTATTCCATTTTATGGCTGGCTAAGACATGAACCCGTGGTAATTGTTGAAAGCGGAGCTAGTGTTCCTAAAGAACCTAACGTTTCGACTTAAGAATCTTTCCCCGCATATCGCTTTCAAACTCGTAATCTTCTCTACACCAATTATCACAAAAAGCTCTGTCTTGTAATGGGGCATTGCAAGATAAACAATACCCAGTAGTTTTATGGTGTCTTTTAGGTTTTTGTTCTTTTGCTTCTAATTGGTCATAGATAGCATCGGATTGAGTGTTGTTAAAAAAATTGCTCATGCCATGCTTGAAAGAAATTCTTCTGCTTCTGCATGCCTACGTTTTAATAAACCTACCATATGTTTACCTGCCGCCATATCCCATTTTAAAAACTCATCAGCAGCACCATGAATATCTCCGGCATTAACTTTTTTAAGCAAAGTAGAAGCATTAAAATTACCAGCTCCTACATTGAATACAAAGTCCACTAACGCATCAAATTCTTCTTGAGTGATATCAGTAGTCACTTTAGTATTAACTGTAGCAGCGGCCTTTTTAACGTCCTCCATAAGCAATTCCTCGGCTTGTTCTTGAGTAATAGTTAAACCCGGATGAACTTCCGGACCAGTATGACCGTAACCAATAGTCCAAGGAGCTCCACCAGTTCCGGGATCTGGATAAGCAGTAAGTTTGCAGCCTTCAAATTGTTCAGTAAGCTTTGCGCCATTTTTAGAATATTCCATTATTTAACCCTTAAAGCGTTGTATTTGTTGATAACATCATTTCGTTCTATTTCTGTGTCTTGACAGGATTTTGCAAACCCAATAAGAACTTCTGCATCTGGTTCAAGTAATCGGAGTCCTTGACTTGGTATTGCAAGGGTGGCACTTCCGTTTGTTTGTAAACTGGAGTCGTGCAAGCCGATAGAACGATACTGATTAAGCAATAACTGATAATGTGCTTCATTGGAATCCTTTGCATTTTGAGTATTTTTAGCAATTTTTGCTTGTTCTGCAACTACTTTAGTTTCATGCTCATAGGCTTCTTGATTAACTTTTGCAATCTTCGCTTCATAATGATCTGAAGTTACATACCAACCGCTTATAGAACCAACTAAAAATGCACCTGCAATAAAATAAACAGTTAATGAACCACCTGTAATAAAACCTAATAAAGTCTTAAACATTATTTAGCATCTGGTTCTGCACCAGCCATTTGTTTTCCAGCTACTGAAGCTGCGCCTGACCCTGAAACAATGCCTAAAGCACCAGCAAGTTCTGTAAGACTGATTTCTTTACCTGTGTATATAAGATATATAGCTGAACAACCTACAAGCAAAAACCCAAGCATCCATGCCCATTTAGCAATATCGTGAGTAGTATTATCTTTTCCAGTAAGAATATGAGTAAAAATATCCATTTAACCTCCTAAAATATAAACACCTAATATTAGCCAAATAACTATACAAACACAAAGCCAAGCCATTCGATCATTCATTTATAACCCCAAGTCAAATACCATGCTATGACCGCAGCCACTGCAAAGCAATAAATCTGAACCTTACGCACTTCTTTTACATCATGCTGAAAAGCTTCATTTGCTTTTCTTTCGATATTTTCAATATCCAACTTAATCTTTAATACTGCATCCCACTCTTTTGCACCATATTTCTTAACAAAGTCTATTTTTAACTTTGCTTCCTGATCGCTAATTTGCTTTTTTTTGTTCCAATCTTCTAACGCTTTTATTAACGCTGTTTGCTTCTTTAATTCTGCTTCTCTTGCCGCCCTTCGCCTTTCGTTTGCTTTGCGTTGAGCTACATCTATTCCGTCTTTTTGTATTCCTTCAATGCTTTTAGAAAGCTCTTTACTGGCTTCCCTACTAGAATTAATGGCATGGGCTACTCCTTTAGCCCCTTCGGACAATCCAAAGTTTTCGGACATACATATTTATTCCCCTATTTTTTAACTTTTTTCTTAGACGTTGTTTTTTTAGCACTAACAACCCTAGTTGTTGCTTTTTTAAGAACCACCTTTTTCTTTTTAGGTTTTTCTACAACTGGGGAAGTTTCTTTAACAATTATTTCCGGTCTTTTACGTAAAAGGGCAGCTATTTGCTTAAACATTATTTATCCGCCTTTGTATCAAGTTTATCAAGAATCTTATCCAGTTTTTGAAATATCTGATTCGTAACGCTTTGAAAGTCTTCACGCTTGACGTAATGGTCCGAAACCTTTACTTCAAGACTATTGATTTGTCTTGCTAAAGTTGATTGATCGGCAATGATCTTATCTTGATTTTTAGATAACTCTTTTGACCACCACCCGATTACTCCCGAGGCTGCTGTGGCTAAAATAGCTATAGATGCAACTATTGCTGACCAATCCATGGTACTTATCCTTCAGTAGTAGCTTCAGTTTCAATAGCTTTAGCTTTAGTTTCAATAGCTTTAGTTTTTGTAGAAGCTGGAGCTTCCTCAACTGCAGGAATTTCAGCAGGAATGCTGGCTTCGATCTCATCGATCAATTTTTTGATTTCTTG
>Ga0214172_1000124_pt1 | contig 42032 bp, 59 predicted proteins | sample TroBogEpilimnion_29_FD_153010 | JGI IMG/M metagenome (GOLD analysis project Ga0214172, IMG submission 153010) | Freshwater microbial communities from Trout Bog Lake, WI - 12JUL2007 epilimnion | ecosystem: Environmental > Aquatic > Freshwater > Lake > Epilimnion/Euphotic zone | place: Trout Bog...
TGGGCGTCCGAGATCTTTTTTCTAATTTCTGGGCTGAGCGTGTTGCCTAAGTTAACTTGACGCAGCTTTTCACGAGTCTCTTCAGATACGATTTTACCCTTGTGACGGGCACCGATCTTCGCCCGGTGATCAGCGGTGAGTTTTTTATTCTTTTGCCCATGACCGTGGACGAACTGAGCACCCTTGATTTTAGAGGTGACAGGCTTTCCGCAGCCGCATTTGCATAGAAGTTCCATGCACCCTAGTGCACTTTTATGCACTTTTTACATCTTTTATATTCCTTACCGTTAGTCTATCGGCGGCTCCGCATTCCAAATTTTGTCGCAAAGTGTCTGTAATGCCTTGCGTTTATACATACCAACCTGAGAACTCCACCGCTTGAACCCCATAATTTGGGCTACTTCCACCTCTTTGCGGTTCTCCAGACAGGAAAGAACTACAGCTTGGCGCTGGCGGGGAGGCAGTTTATCAATACCAGCCAGGATATCGTAGTAGTTTACGGTAATACCATTCGGTAGGTGAAGATCCGATTCGCCGGTGACGAGGTAAATCTCATACCATTCCCAATAATGGTTGAGCAACTTCTCAAGCACTTTCCAAGTCATCTTTCCTTGGATTACTTCTTGCTTACGAGATTTCCTCTTCTTTGGCGGCTCTTCCAATTTAACCTCTTCGATAAATTTGATTCTGAATATGCCGCTGGGTAGCTTTTAGACTCTGAACCTTATCGTTAATGATTCGCCATGCGGCATACTGAACAAAGTAGAAGTAACGTTCTTCACGGGTTTCGGTACGAGCTCGTGCTTCCAGGTCATTGACTGTACCCTTGGCTGGCTTACGGTACGCTTCCCAGTACTTGTCATCAAGCATGTAGTACGAATACTGCGCACGCAGATAACGTCGAGTTACTTCCTCTTCAATGGAGACAATAGCACTCTGCAGATTGAGGAACAATCTATCCGCCTCTGCGCCTTGCAATGAACTATCGCTATTGAATCGAGCGATGATCACCTCGGCTGGGTGGATGTAGTCCTTAAGAAAACCTTCAACGAGTTCTTCGATGCTCTCGAGCATGTTCTGCTCTTCAGGCTTACCCTCCCAACGGAAGGCACGAATAGCAAACTCGTGTAGCTTATTGAATCGGTGATCGTGGGTAGGCTCGAGCTCAGGCTCAGGCATACCTTCGAGTCCTCTGCGAAATGGTCTATCTGTCATTGAATATAATCTACCAGATTATATGCTAACTGTCAAGACTTATAAAAAAAAGTATAGAGATCGATCCACTGTTCAAGTGTCATCACAACGTAGGCATCCTTAGCCGATTTGTTACGACGCTTGATGATGCTAATGCCGAATCGCTTCTTGGCGTTCTGCTGTTCTACTAATGCTTCGTCCATGATAGAAGCCAGAGTGATCTTGGCAACGTTCTTGCACTCGACCGCGCTGTCCTTAACGCCATTGATATCACCCTTGTCCAGGGTTGCTCCAGCACCGTAACGTCGCTCTACCTCGGGGAATCCCCGTTCATTAAAGTATTTAGCTACGTCACGTTCCCATTGGGAACCCTTAGCTTTTTGTGGTGATGTCATAGTATTCTTCCGAATGTGTAGTTATTTATTCCAGACGTGGCAAATTTTCCGCGCAGGGCATGATACATAGTTAGGGTCATCAGTTCCATTGCAGCAGGGTCGGAGCGTAGTTGGATCGTTATTTTTGATGGCCACTCTAACACGGTCCCATTTATCATATAGTTTTTGGAGTTCGTTGTCATCTTTGAATACCTCGATCGTCTTAATCTTGTGAGGATAAGACTTCTGAATAAACAATAGAGCCATACGTTCCGGTGCATCTGGGCAATTATCCTGGTAAACGCGGAGCTGCATCGAATACTGATAGCTCGCTTCCTTAGGCAATTGGTTGGTGCTCTTAATATCTACAAGGAACTTTTCACCATCAGGGAGGGTCAATTCCAGCACGTCAACCGCACCGGCGATCATTCTATCTTCGTTCCTGAACCGTACTTCTACCTTGTCTTCTGTGGTGAATCCTAAATGGATTAGCAAGTTTTGAATCACCGAGTGGAAAACCGATCCAACCTGGAAGGTCATAGCGAGCGTTGGGCTTATTCTTTCTTCTTGGCATAGCAGTCTCAATTCGGGGTGGAACTTATAATACAATTGTGTTTCCCCGGCGGACACGTCGCTGGAGGGGTGGTACATGTTGTCGAACTTGCGTTCCTTGTTGAATACCTTTACTGGGTATTCTTCTGGGAAGATATCACCCATCATCAAGGCTTCCTCGATGTACGGGGTGATAGGTTCGTTATTCTGGTATGAGGCCAGTGTGCGCTCTAAGAAATTCATTCGCCCTTCTTTCCATTACATCCTCGCTTAAGGCAGTGACCATCACGACCCTTGGGATGTTCACATGGATTCATCTCCTGTGGAATGATTCGCCCACCACAGTCTGGGCAGAAATATGAGTAGTACGGCTTAAACGTGCCGAACTCGTTCTCCTTACCGTGTTTACAGTTCTCCATTAGCTTCCTTTTCTTTCAAACGCAAATAGTCTTCATAGAATTCTAACCAATCGTCGAGTTCCATGACAATAAGATCATCAACAACTTCTAGTGTATCAGGTGTATTTGTGCGAGTACCCCAAGATTCTTCCACATCAGTAGGACCATACAGTCTCACGGCTAAAGCGGGACGAGCATTCCATGCCCTGTTCTGAGCGTGTTGCTTGATGGTATCCCATACTTCATGAGTGATTGCGTAGCTTTTCTTTTGAGTGGCCTTGCATTCGATAGCCCACTGGATGTTCTCCACCTCGGCTGTCTTAAGGTCACCCTTTTCAAACTTAGCACCACTAGCAATAGTACGCTTAGCTTCAGGCCACCACTCTTCTAGGTCACGCTCGTGGCGTTGACTCATTCGTTGTTGAAATAGACCCATTATTTCTTTTTAGAACGCTTCTCTTTGGGGGTAGCGGTAGCCGGGTTGTGGCAGTATACGGCATTATTACGCTTGTGATACCAAACACCTGTAACCAATGTTTGCTTAATCTTCTTGTTGCAATTATTACATTTCATGATAGCTTCTCCACTTCCATGCTCTTTGTTGATACAACCCATAGTGGACCACCAACACCTACAGCAGTAAGTGTAGCACGTCTAGCGGCTTCAATCACGTCTGCTTTGGTCCATGGTCCTTTGTTTCCTAGATATCCCAGTGCTTCTGACTTACCAGATCCGATAGCCATGCGCCTAGAGGCTGGCACAAAGATTCCAAAGTCGTCGTCGACTACCATTAAGTTATTATCCCACGCCATAATCATTTCAGCATTGAAGTGATCTGTAGAATTCTTTCCCGAAATAAGTCTACCATTGCTGGAGAGTGATTCTTTCATATTGGGAACAACATCTCTAACGCCAAATAGTTCTACATCCATCTTGGGATAGAACTGTGGCCAACCAGTAAGATACTGAAGGATCTGAATGTCCCGTGCGGATCCTGCTCCACCAAAAATGTAACCCTCTTCTTTAGATACCCAAATCTTTTGGTAGCCGTCAGTGTCTTTGTTCCAATCATCAGAAATCTCGGAGTCACCAACAATGACCACTCCATCTAGTTTAGTTACTGCTGCAGCTATTACAGACATTCTTCATCTTCCTCTGTCCATTGTTTCGGGTCGCCAGGAGAGTATACCACTTTCCATAGGTTATGCGCCCATTCTTGGACTTTTTTATAATAATCTCTTGGGAGGGTCATTCTTCCTCCAAAGGTTCTGCTACCTGGTTTTCAAATGGATTACATTTAACATCATATAGGCGATTGTTGTGCACCCACATGCCGTTAGCACCCTGGATGATCTCGCGAATGTTACCAAAGTATCGCTTACAGTTCTTGCATGTTGCTGTATCCATGTGTGCCATTACTTGCCGCCTGCCCAATTAATGTCATGTGGTGGTTCTTGCTTGTTAGACTTTTCTACTTCATATGACCAATCACGGTATGCCCATGGCAATTCGTCTGTTATTGGATTCCCTGCTGATTCCGGTGGAACATCAAGAGAATATACAGTTGGAGATACTTCCATTTTCTTTTTGAACTTTTCTAATTCCTTGGCCCAGTCACGCTGTGCCCCTATTAGTTCTATATCCATTGGATCTACAAAGTCGAGACGGTCCAGTACTTTGATTACGTCACAAGGGTATTCAACATTTTTACCTAGTGGACCTGCGTCACAAAAACTACACATTTCCAAATCTTGGCTGTGCTTCTCTCGTAAAGATTTACGTTCATCGTGAGTCATGGCTTCTCCTTCAATGGTACTATAAATTCCTCATAAGCGTCCAGCACCTTGATTACGTCACAAGGGTATACCACCGGCCAAATGTCGTCGGTTCCCTCTTTCCACTCTGAGCAGTACATACAGTATGTCTCGTCAGCGTCGGCTACATAGTAGTGCTTGGCTCGTAGTGCTTCACGTTCGGCGTGGGTCATCTTCTACCTGCTCAAAATCTCCATTCCAGCCGGACACTTTGTTCAGGAACGCCGCAAAGGCCGCTCCGAGCTCATCTGGTTGGATATTATTATCTTCAACGTACTTGTCGAATTCTTTAAATGCGTCTGTCATGACTCGCCTCTACGGTAATAAGGTAATACATCAACAGTATCATCGTTGTTAACTTGAGTAACGATACCATACGACTTTGGCTTGATTTTTCTCTTTCCATAATAGCTGAAATAGAACTCAAAGAAGGGTAGGTAGATACTAATCTGCTTACCACAATCTCGCAAGTTAATACCTAATCCCCAGCTCTTCCAGTCGAATCCAATCCAACCTTCGTACTTTCCTTGACGATAAAAATATTTCATTTATTAATCCAAGCTATTAGAACCATGCCAACTGTCATGATTGCTGTATCCAATACCATAAACCAGGGATTCATTACCAATTCCTAGCGTAATAGTATGCGACATATGATACGGACAAGCCGTAGAACGTTAAAGCTAACCAGATCATTATAGTATCTGTAGGTCTGACCAACCAAGCGGTCCACAACCTTCTCCAACTAGTAGGGTGAGCATTCCCGCTGGGTAGCTTGAACCGGTGGTGCTGGTGTACCAGTGCGATCCTCCGTCAGCAGCTGGTGCCATGAAGACGTGTCGTCCAGTGGCTCCTGATACTACGAAGTGGTGCAGGTGACCGCAGAACAAGAGGCTAGCCTTAGCAATGGGCTGGCGTCCCATTGACTGACCAAGCCACCATGATTCAATCTTACCGATAGCTCCGTTGGTCTTAACATAGTTCTTGTTACCACCGTTACGGAATGTGTGACCGTGAGCAAACCCGGCTTCGATACCAGAAATGTTAATCGTCATTGTCAAGTCATCAGCAATAGCACCGAGTGGGATGTCTACGTTAGCGTAGCGTTCCTTGTTATGAGAGATAATCTCAGCAACACCATCGAAGATAGCAAGGTCATCGTTGTCGGTCCATGTGGTGTAAGCCTTACCAGAGTAGGCGTTGCGGTTCTCACCGTGGTTACCTGGTACAGCACCTAGCACTACGTTGTAGCCTTCGTCAACCAATAGGTCAACCAAGCGCATGACAAGACGACGAGCAATTCGCATCTGCTCACGACGGTCCCTATCGGTACCAAATGTCTGCATATCGTAGAATCCGGAGCATTGCTCGATAAGGTCACCGACTGACACAGCGTAGACGGTTGTGATGTCCTTGCCGTTTCTGTTCAGTTCACGTAGGCGATGAATCAATTGATCCTGGTAAAAAGTGACGCGGTCGATGATAGCTTCAGTGCCACCGCCTTCTGCTTTTCCAGTTTGCCAGTCACTTAAAATTACTAGCATTGACTTGTCACCCTGTCGCTTAACAGGCTTACCTAGACCCTTACGGCTAGCTGCCTTACACAGAGCATCGATATCAATCGGGTCTACCTCACGTGGCTCAAGCCGGTGACGATAAAACTCATTGAGGTCAAGTTTATTTTTACTTGTCATAGCACATGCACTCTTTCTTTCGGTGACGAATAAGTACATTGTGCTTAGAATCCATTCCGCGTTTCTGAAGGAAACGAACAATAGCCATAGAATCAATCGATGATTCTTCCAAAGCAGCGGCAATTTTTTCTTGGTCGTCTTTTGCTAATTCATCGATGAGTCGGGCAGCCTTACACTTGCGCTTATCCTTCTCAAAGAATTCGGTTAAATCAGGTTTTGACATGTTACTCCTTTGTTAAGTTCAATCCTACACGATTGCAATGAAGATGTCAAATCAATTTGCTTCACATCTCTATGACAATTTGCGGACTGTTTTACTACTTCTCACCCCAGAATGAGAAAAAATGATGACCTATGAATATATCTACGTTTTTAGGCAACTCAGCCCATTTGTTCTTACGTGTAAAAACAATACCATAACGCGGGGCAATTCTAGATTTACGTAAGTCATAGTGCTTTTTACGCATTATTTGTCCCTTTGGGAGTGGCTACTAGTTCACTATCTTTGCAACCAGTCTTCAACGTGTTGAGATGAAACCAACTGCCTCGTACATTCTCAATAATTGTATCACAATTAACACAACGTTGTGCTGTCAGTGCTTTAAAGATAGGTCCACCTTTACCAATAATACTCATCGGTTATATTCCTCTCTCTCACGATCTAGATTACTAGGACGGTTGATGTGCTCCTGCCTATGAAAAACGTAATCAACGCTTCGGTGAAACGCTAAGTTACATTCGTGGCATATATGTTTGAACCAACCCATTTTATCTCCATCCCCAAAAAGCAAACAAGTGATTGCCAATGAATAAATCCAAGTTACCTGGTATATTCTTATACCCTCTGTAGTAAACCCATCCCCAACGTGGGGCATCATTTGATTTACGTAGATCGTAGTACGTGAATATTTTCATATCTTATTCCTTGTGTGATTCCCTATAGAGAACCAGACCAATAACAGCGTACACTGCCATGTCGAGTAGTGAATCTTCTACCGACTCGTTCTTTAGATTCTGTCCACGAGCTGCCGCGTGAATGCGACGCATCTTGTCATTCATTCTGATAGCACAACCGATCCATGGTTCTACACCGAGATCGGAGCTGGCACGAACGTTGGCGAAGGGGTCAACCTTACTGCCGTAATCAGCCTGCTTCTTGTAGTGCATTGCGAGCATCTCGTCGATGATCTTCTCGAATTCTGTCTTATTCGACATCAAGCTCTCCGCATGTTTCGCATTGTTCGGTTGAAAGGCGTGGTGAACCACACGTAACACACTTAAATGCTTCAGTGCTACTCATGTCCCAGATAGGGTAGCCTTTGATCGCTACGGTGCCATTTATATTAAAGAAGTTCTGATCACCAATGCGGATACCGATTAGACCATCGGGCCATCCATCTGGGTTAACGTTTAACGTTACGCCATCGTGCTCAAGGTTATCAGTCATCTTTCCCCTCTTCCTTAGTAGGGTCAAGCTCTTCGGTTGGGCTGGGGAGTTGTACAACGATAAGGTCCTCTGCGAACTCTTCATCGTAAGTTCCTGCATCCCATTCCACAACAGGGTTACCTGCAGTGTTTACGCCTACAATAACGCCTACCATATCAACGTGAACTACTGTATCTCCAACATTCATTTTTATACCTCCGGGTCGTGCAGATCTTCGGTGTCTGCAGTAATTGGTCGACCAAAGAACTCGTCACCTTCGAACTCAGTAATACCCGAGCCCTTCTTGATTGCATCGATGATCTCTGCTTCGAATTCTTCTGCCTTGCCGCTGTTCCAGATCTGCTCAAAGAAAGCGTCTCGGCCTTGTGCCTTGATATCACGCCAAGTGAACCATGCTCCTGCACGGTTGGCTACTCCTAGAAGGATACCCATACGTGCTAAATCTCTACGAGTGTCGATACCTGGGTGATCCAAGAAGACACAGGGCTGGCTGTAGAAGTCAGTCCAACCTTCGCGGAAAGGAGGGCCGTAGCTGTTCTTTACCGTCTTAACAACGATAGGATTGCCAACCTGAACGTTCTCGCCATTAATCTTGTCAAAATACTTGTCACTTCCTGGACGTAGGTAGATGCGAACGGACATAGCGTGCTTTACTGCGTGACCACCAGGGGTCATTGGGCGGTTGTATCCATCCATATCAGCACGGAGCTGATTGAGATAGAAGCAAGTTACGCCATAAAGGTTAGCCAATGGAGCAACGGTCTGTACGTTACGTTTCATAACTGCAGCGTTGCCACCCATCTTGTCGTTCTTGTCAGTGAGCTGTTGCATGCTGTGCTTAGTGGCTGCAGCACCAACAGAGTCCCAAACGATAGCGCCGATCTGCTTGCTCTTGATAAGGGCAACCATCATGTCGGTACCAGTCTCAGCGTCTGGTGGCTGTACAACGATCAGGTTCTCGTCGATCTTGAGACCAAGCTTCTCTGCCCACTCGGGGTTGAAACGGTGCTCGAGGTCGATGATGGCAACCATCTTCTCGCCCTTGTAGTAGTCGTAGCAATCCTTCAGTGCCATGATGGCGAATGAAGTCTTACCTGAGTGTTCCTTACCAAAGAACTCAATGAGCTTACCCTCTGGCCATCCACCGATGCCTAGCAAGTATGCCAAAGCTGGAGTGAAACATGGAATTGCGTTTACCTTCTCAATATCACTGCCACGTAAAACTAGCGGCTTTGTGCTACCCTCCGGCGTGAATTTGTTAAGGTCAGCAATAAGCTTATCCATTGCATCTGCTTTAGCCATAAATTTTCTCCAATTCTTCTGCAGCTAATTCTTCAATCGTTTGACGAGATCTTTTCGCTTCTTCAAGCATAGCATCATGAACCTCGTTAGGCAAGGGTATCTCAATGTAAATCATTCAAGTCAACTTCCCATTGTTCAGCAAAACGAATGCAGCATGCATCGCACGCGTGCTTGTCTTTGTAATCACCACTGATGACTCTCTCATCATCTGGATCTGGGTGAGCGACGTTGTGCGAGCACATACGCTCCATGATTCCTAGTGACATGTTCCAGCGTTGACGGAACTTTCTCAAGTGATGTTCTGTACGCTTGTGGAAAACACAGATATCCTTATCGCAATCTTCTGGTGAATGCGTATGCAAGCTTATAGAACTGTGCTCTAATGGATTATATATTTTGTTCATAATGCTCCTTTGTTATACTGCTTCCTTCAGTAAGTCTAACCGGAAAACGTTGCGTAATGCAAGTCCATCTTGCAAACGCTCCACTTCAGCTAGAACTGGCTTACCGACTTCAATGCTTGCCTTGGCTCGAGCGTAAGCATCAGGGAATGCTACTATTTGTATAGTCTCATCCTTATTCTTCTCTTCTTCCAATAGCATTTCGAACTGCTCGTCGTCCAGGTCAGTGATTGGGAGTTCAATCCACAACTGGCACATCTCTGCGCCTGGGTTCTTACCGCGCTTGGTCACTAACGGCTTCACCTTGGTAATGATACCACCGAGCATTGAACGCTCGCCCTTGAACATACGCTTCTCACCAGGGAAGTTCTGCTCGTCTTCGATTATACCGATATAGTCTGCAAGAGGATCTACGCTCAGAAGGGTACCTAGTAGTTCGTGCTCGTGCAACCCACGGTTATCGATCTGTTCCACATTGTCAGCATAGCAGTCGAACACGTTGCTTCGACCAGCGCAGAACTCACAATCTTCCTTACAGTTGGCATCAATGTCCTTGAATTCCTTGCGGATCTTGCAGAACTCATAGAGTGCCTGTCTGGAGCTACCGCATAGTGTATCGAATACACCAGTCTTGATCATAGAAATAATGGCTCGCTTGTTTACCTTGCGGGCTGGTACGCGGTCAAGTAGGTCCTGCATGCTTGAGAATGGACCTAAGTTATTTAGTTCCGTGGAGGCATTAGCAACATACTTGACACTGTTCAATCCGTATCGGATACTTCCCTTGCTGGTGAGGGTGAAGTTCTGTCCGCTTTCGTTGATGTCTGGTCCGAGCACCTGGATGCCCATGCGACGTGACTCACGGGTGTAGACAACGTTCTCGGATGGATTGGTGCGGAACAGTGCAGTCATGTACTCACGTGGGTAGTAGTGCTTGACCCATGCAGTCCAATAGGCGAGCATACTGTAGCCGTATCCGTGACTCTTGTTGAATCCGTACATACCGAAAGCACGCATGTCATCGAAGATCGACTCTGCTGTCTCACGGTCAATACCCTGCTCGACACACTTGGAAACAAAGATCTCCGCTTCGTCCTTCATGTCCTCGTAGTTTGACTTAGCAACAGCCTTACGTACACGGTCTGTCTCAGGGATGGTGTACCCTGCTAGTTCGTGGCATACCTGCATAATCTGCTCTTGGTATACAAATGAACCATACGATACGCCAAGGGTCTTCTGTAGCAATGGGTGCTTGTAAGTAACCCTACGCTTGCCCTCTCGCTTCTGCATGTACATTTCCAGCAGGTTTAGACCAGTCTCAGCGTCAACCGATCGAGTAATACCTGGGCGGTAGATGGCAATCATTGTGCAAAGGTCTTCAATACTACGTGGCTGGAATCGCTTAACCAACGTGCGGAGACTACCTGTTTCAATCTGGAAACAACCGATGTTGTGGCCGGTGCAGATGGCATCCCATACGGCTGGATCCTCGTAGTACTTGTTCCATTCCTTGTTCCACTCGTAGAAGTGGCTGAATGGTAGCACCCCGCCGTTGTTATCCTTAATGATTCGAATAGCTTCCATCAACGTACTAAGCGTACGCAGACCGAGCAAGTCGATCTTTACAAATCCCATCTCATCGATGTCAGTCATATCGAACTGAGTGCGCACATCATCCTTGATAAATCGCAGTGGCATTGCTCCGATAAGCGATTCCTTGTTGATAACAATACCTGCAGCGTGTGCACTGGAGTGGCGAATGTGATTGACGAACTCGGGTAGGTTCTCAAACAGCTTGGGGTACTTGTCCTTCCATGGACCAAACTCCTTGGCGTACTGCTTCTCTGCAGTGGCCCAGTCAGCTCCACGGTTCTTGATGTTCCAGTCATCATCGATAATGTCACACATCTTCTGAGTGTCATCGAGGTTGATAGCAAGACCACGACAAATGTCACGGATCGCTTGCTTTACACCAAGAGTGTTGAGGGTACCAATAGAAGCAATGTTGTGCTTACCGTACTTCTCCTCGAGGTGTTCACGCACTAAGTGGCGCTGATCCTTTGGCATGTCGATATCAATATCGGGCATACTGACACGCTCGGGGTTAAGGAACCGTTCGAACAGAAGATCAGCTGGGATTGGATCAACTGTAGTAATGCCAATGCAATAGGCCAAGAGACTACCGCCAACACTACCGCGGCTAGGTCCAACTAAGAATCCTTCGTTCTTACTCCAATCGATAATGTCTTGAACGATTAGGAAGTAGCCGGGGAACCCTCTAGTAATAACCACATCAAGCTCGTAGTCAAGACGCTTGCGATAGGTTTCAAGCATATCGTCAGCAACACTACCAACAATTCGCTTCTCGAATCCCTCCTCCGCAAACTCACGAAGCTTACGAGCATCTTGATCCTCGCTAGCAAAGAAGACGGGCATCTTACGTGCTTCAGGAATGCGAGCGTCACACATCTGAGCAATCTCATTAGTACGACTAATTGCTTGATTAACGATACGTTCCGGCAGGTAGCTCAGACGCTCACGTGTCTCTTGCTCTGAGAATACACACAACTGGTTTGGACCGTAGTGAAATCGTGTTGGGTCATTAATATTCTTACCCATCTGAACCGCGGTCATTAGTTCGTGTGCGTACCACTGCTCTGGGTTGGCGTAGTGTGAGTCACTGACAGCAATGAGTGGAACGCTGTAATCGATGGCTGCCTCGGCTACGCGTAGGTTCCATTCGTTACTCTCAGGGTCTAAATAGGTGTGTAGTTCTAAGTGGAAACGGTCACCAAAGATAGCCTGGTACCGAGCAATGCGCTCAACAGCCTGCGAGTAGTTGCCATCATCCTTGAGGTGCTTACCGATGCAACCACCCATGCAACCACCGGTAACGATAAGACCTTCGTTGTATCGCTCCAGTAGTTCCCAGTCAAACCGTGGGTTGCCGTAGTAGCTACCCTCGAGGTATGCCATAGAACTGAGCGACCATAAGTTTTGAAGACCAACATTATTGATTGCAACAATAGTCATGTGGTCGTAGAGTTCACCCTTGCGACCGCTCTTATCGAAACGATCATCGGTGAAGTATCCCTCCATACCAAAAATTGGTTTGATACCTGCTTTGTCCGCTGCTCGCTGCAAACGGAAGTGACCGCTGCATTCACCGTGGTCGGTGACAGCTACAGCTTCTTGGCCAAGAGAAACAACTCGATCTACTAACTGATCGATGGTGCTCAATCCATCTAGGAATGAGTGTTCAGTGTGAGTGTGAAGGTGAACTAATTTGTCGGTCATGATAATTCCTACTATATCACAATCAACATGACCAGGGGTCCTAGAAAACCCTAATTAAATAGATTTAACCCTGGCCATGCTAACTGCTTTACTTACACTATAAGTGTTAAGCGAACTAATCTTTACTTTACCACAAAGTGGGTGACCGGTATATCTAGATATTGGCAACCTGTGTCCAGAAAGGAGGCAAAACAAACACAGATCATCTAGGCTATACCGGCCACCCGGTCGCACTCAAAGATAGGGCGGATATCTTCGAGTCGATTAATCAATAACTGATCAGGTTATTGACTAGCGGTCATCTTCTTACGTAGACGATCAGCAGTGGTTTCCTCCTCGATGGAGACATACTCGTCATCACCGTACTCATCATCTGATGCTGATGAGGTTGATCCGGAAGTGCTGGCAGACTTTTCGGCAACTACACCGTGCAGCTGAGCATTGTAATACTCTTCGCTGCCGATACGGTTGAGGAATGTCTCAACATTGGGGAGGAACTTTGCGTAACGCTCGTCCATGTTCTCGATTTGCTTCTCGGGAAGGGCAAACGCCATGTAGGTTGTGTCAGTGCCTGAACCCTGACGGATGATTTCGATCTCACGGTCACGGAGGCTACCGTACTTCTCGGAGATGACAGCAATCTGGTTCCAGAAGTTGCGCATGCCCTGGGAAACAATTCCGATCCATGGCTTCTTCTTAGTGACAGTCTTGCCATCTACAGTTGCCTCGTATGAGGTGGTTACATCACGGTAACCAGTTAGCTTACGCTCGCCATCTACTTCCTCGTAGACCTCTTCGCGGAGTACAGCTACTCCATAGCCTACGTCACGGCGGTAGACCTTCTGGTCACACAGCTCGCAAGGTGCATCGAATGCTTGGCGGCAAGCAAAAGTCTTCTTCTTACCATCAACGGTAAGTACGTTCTCGTGTACTGGTACGACATAGATGTCATTTGCATCGGTCAGGAATCGCAGAGCCTTGCTCTCGCCACCCTGCCAGTAGAACCAGTTAGTTTCGGTGTAGGTCTTAGGACCGCTGCTCTTCTGCGAACGCTCGATGCTTTCGCGAACTGCGGACATTCCTTTTTTTAGTGCCATTTTAGTTTATCCTTTTGGTTTAGGTTTTGGTTGTCAGACGACATTAATTAGTATACCGAGTGCTAGACGACTTGTCAACTCACTAGGTGGTTTTTTAGTTGCCACTCCAATGTTGATACCGTAGGTGGTATCTCCAATAGAGAAGCGGGGTCCTCCCCTTCGGGAGTATCGATAACAGCAAGCCTAGTATAGGGGCTAATCTCCTCAATGATCTTGGCTGTTGCTGCACGACCTGCTAAGTCACCGTCCATAAAGACAGTAACCATAGAGAACTGACGTAGCAACTCGATTTGGTTATGGTCTACCTTAGCACCAAATGTTGCTGTAACGTTATGGATCCCACGACTTCTTAGTACCAGGACACTCATCGGGCTTTCTACCACGTAAATGTTGTCGTAGTTACGAGCTTCATCCAGGTTATACATCCAGGCACCTCGTGGGAACCCTTTGCTATTGACATACTTAGGAACTCCCTCGACGTTGTTGATCTTACGAGATACCCATCCGACTAGCTTACCTTTGATAAAGTGAGGGATTACAACACGGTCTACCTTGACCAGTTCCTCACCTCTAGAGGTTCTGGCCTTTTCGACTCTACCTCTCTCGATTCCGGTTCGCATAATCTTTTGAATCTCTTCTGATACACCGCGGTCAGTAAGGTAATCGGTAGTACCTTTCCAACGATTAAGAATGATTTCGCTGTAGACGGGGATCTCGACCTCTCGAGATTCTTCGTGCTTGAACATCTCTTGTAGGTTCTTGACGAAGTCTTCTACCTGAACTAGTTTGAGTTCTGTTACCTCGTCCTTGAGAATTGCAATTGCTTCTTCCCGGCTGACGTTTAGACAGTGTTGAACTAGCCAGACAACGCTTCCTCCACCGCAAGTGAAGCAATTAAACAATAGTGTTTCCTTGTTCAAGCTTGCACTGGGGTTAGCATCACCGTTCTTGTGCATACCAAACGGTAGTGGGCACGAGTGAATGATCTCCTCGCCCCCACTATCGATGATATTGTGAGCACCAATGATATCTGAGAGTACTGCCATAGCCTCAAGGCCAGGGAATATCTCACGCAAAAGACTCTTAGTCACTGTTGTCTTCATACTCACGAACAATCTGTAACGAGGTGCGGTCCTTCAACTCGAAGCCCATCATCCAACTCTTAAGGTTACTGCGACGACTCTTAAGAATGTCCATGACCAAGGCTTCTTGCTGCTTCATTTCCTTGGTGGCACCGATACCGAATGCCCAGTCCACAATCTGCTCTACCTGTGAAGATAGTCCGATGTGAGCTAAGCCTCCACGGCCCTTTTTGTTCTTCATCGCTTCACGGTTGAACTGGGCGAGCCATACGGAAGCCATACCCATTTCACGGTTAGTACTGGCAACGTCGGTAATTACTTCCGCCATCTGCAGACTCTGGTAGTTGCTAGCAGTACCGTACGACTTCTCAGTAGTGATCCATGACAACTGGTCACCAACCATAAGGTCAGCTCCCCAATGCTTAGCCTTGGAGTACAACTCGAGAACGGAACGCTCGCTACGACGACTTGGAGAGTCAATGAGAAGGTACTCACCGAACTCCATAATCTCTTCACGCGCTTCCTTGAGACGCTTCAGTTCGTTAGGTGTCAACTGTCCACGCTCATAACGGCTGTATGGAACACCACTAGCCAAGCAGTCCAGTCGCATCAGCGTCAGTTCCTTACGGAGTTCCAACGATGCAAAGTAAACACGGTTCTTACGGCGTGCTGCTTCTAGAGCAATCACTGAACCAACCCATGATTTACCAACGTTAGGGATACCAACGACTACCGCCAGCTCACCCTTCTGGATGCCATACATGTGGTCGTTGAGTTCATCCCATCCAAAGTAGATACCCTTCTTCTCATGGGCACGGTTAACGCTCTCGTCAATGTACTCATTGACACGGCGCTCATATCCCTCACCGTAGATTTCAATACGCTCACGAGTAGATGTGTCGCTCTGAATCTTGGTAAGACTATTGAGAGCAAGGGCAATACCAGCCTCTGGATCCTTGTCCAGCTCGCCTGCTGCCTTGAGCAGAACGCTCTGAGTTGTAGCCTTACGGTACTTAGTAAGGAGTTCTTCGATGAGAACGCCTACTAGGTATTCCTCTTCAGGCCAATCGTTGCGCTTGAAGTAGTCCTCAAACTTTGCTTCCAGGAATTCCCTGGTAACAGTTTGTTTGAACTCGCTCTTGATGTAGTACTCCAAACTGTAATTAAACAATTCGCGTACGCCTTCGTCAAAGAAGTGCTCGCTGCGAACACCCTTGTCCCAAAGCGTTGTAAAACTATCTAGCTTCACAAAGTGTCGTACAAAACTCTTTTCAATATCCATGTTACTTACTCCTCGTCATCTTGCCACTCATTGGCAATTCTATACTGTTGGTGCCCACAGGCAATGCATTGACGATAACCGTCAGTGTTATAACTCCACTCATGTGAGCCGCCTCCTTCACAATTTCTTTTCATTATACTATCTTTCTTACAGTTCCATCCTTGATTTCTTCCAGGGTACGATCACGAGCGAACTCACGATAGTCGACACCCTCCATAGTGTGCACAATCATACGCTCCTTCAACAAGGAGAATATAGCACTTCCGTATCCCTCGTTCAATTCGTCGACTGTCATGTTAGTCGTAATGAACGTTGGTCGGTTGTCAAGTGCACGCTGACGTAGAACGTGGTCGAAAGTTGCTTCGCTTAGGTTGTTCTTGGTTCGGAACTCTTTACCAATGTCGTCCAAAAAGAACACGTCGCTCTTGACTACCTTGCTCTCAAAGCGGGCCTTGTCATCGTTGCTGCCCCATCCACGGGTGAACTCGTCAACCATCTGAGTGAATGTGGCAAAGTAAACGGTGTAACCCAGCTTGACTAGTTCCTTGGCAAGAAGACTGGTGAGCAATGTCTTACCAGTACCCCAGGTACCGTGATACATCAATCCCATGCCACCCTTGACAAAGTCCTTGTGTTGACCAAGATAGATCTTGGCCAGTTCCAAAGCTTTAGAGTCTCCGTGGAAATCTGACCAGTCCAGTCGCTGGTAGTTGAGACCGATACCGGCACGTAGGTAGTGCTTGTACAACTGCAACTGCATGCGGCAGTCACCACAAGATGAGTTGTCACATGTTGGACAACCATTCTTGTTGAATACCTCGAACTGCGGGTACTTCATCTCTAAGTAGTCGACCTCTTCATCGTCGAGGAAGTCGTACTTAATGTTTACGTAATCTTTTTGCCAATCAAATAGCGAATCGCTTAATGAACTCATCTGTATTCATCAACCCTTCTGAACTAGTTTTACTTTCTTCTTTAATCTTATTCTGTTGGAGTTCAATGTACAACGTATCTTGAATCCACTTACTGCCTTTGCTAAAAGCTGTCGGGGTCATAACCATGTCATTGATCTTGCCCTTGTGCTTGTCAAACAACAAAGCTACCATAGGTCCGGCATCCTTGTTGTAACGCTCTATGAAACTCTTGAAGATTGCGATCTCCTTAACCCAATCTACTACGTGCTCAAATCCATGGATTTGCTTGTAGCGTTCGGCAAAGTATATCAACAGCTCACGCGGCGATGCAGTCTCAAGATTGATCTCATTGATTAATTCTTGCTTGCTCTCAACCGGCGTGTACTCGATAAACGAATCGTAATCGTCGTCATCATAGTTAGCTGGTGTGCCACTAAATGTTTTCTCTTCCATTCTTGTTACCTCTTACTTTATTGAAATTTCCTGCTACGTCTACAGAGAACGTGTGGATCTTCTTACCGATCCATTCCGCTGTAACCTGGTCAACATCGTTAAGATCACGACCAGTTGAACCGATAGCTGAGATATTATCACGCAAGATCAACAAGAATCTCCACATGGTATCTGCATCGTTGTCGTTTTCTTCGTGACCGTATAGCTGCATCCACTGCTCATCTAGTCCGCAAACAAATCCTTCGTAGACGAAACCATCGCTGAATACTCTGACTTCTTGCTGCCTGTTTGCAATAATAGCCAAGTTGCGTTCAAACATCTGATCCGCTGGCTGAGCTAATTTGTTTTGCTTTTCCATTAATGATTACCCCACATGTTATTTGAACCAAACAAACCATCCTCACCAAACAAAGTGAAGGTAGTCATTGGCTTCTTCGATTCTTTCTTTTTCATAATTTTATTGGCAACTTCATACGCTGCAACTGCTGGTGCAACTACAATCATAATCGGCAACGTAATAATAAATAATAACACAAATACTACAGTTATCCATGCTTTCATAATCGATGAATTGTTATCTAAAAAATCTTTCATCATGCTCCTAATAATAGTTGTTTCCATCGTCTTCGCTGACGTAGATCTGGAAATCATCGAGCACTTCAGTTGGCTCGTAGAAATCCGGAAACTGCATGTCACCGATTGAACAGATCCTACCAATGTTCATTTCTTCTAATAAATCAATTATATCACTCTCGTCTTCTAAATCGACAGCGATCGTACTAATCATTTCTTTATAATCTTTTATAAACTCCTCTACGTCATCAATACTATCCACCTGGATTAGCTTTACGTCACCATAAAGCTTATCGAAGATAGTCTTTTGATTGGCTTGATAATTAACTCGAACATAAGGTGCCTTGTAATTAGATTTGATAAAGAGATCAACTAACTTACTCTTAGCAGCTATAGGGAGCTTATCCCGGTACTCTTCAATCATTGGTCTATACAAAGCAATTACGTTGTTACTAAAATCTTGAATCAATTCATCAGTCAATTCACCAATAATGAAATAAAACTTTGGTGATAATCTACCTTCTCCGTAGAAAGCAAAGAAATCAAAACATATTTCATTGATAGCTGTAATAGTTAATTCGCTTGCCCTGACAACACCGAATGAAATCTTGTTGCTGTAAGCCCATACTCTGCGATCAATGTTCTTATACTTCTTAAATGCTTTAACTTTCTTAGCGTCTCCAAAGACAACAATATCAGTAGCTTGTTCCACCGCGTCCATAAACTTTCTATCTAAATTCAGATTGTCATGGTGAGGTACAAAAGTTTGATAATTAAAGGTGTCTGAATGATTCTCCAGGATGTTATTGACTATAAACGCTTCGTCTAATTCATCAGTCTTCACCGCAATGCTTTCAGCTCCGGATAATTTGATGCAAAGAAAAACCGTTTTAGCAATAAGCATTGGGTTCTCTTTTCCACCAATGATCACAAATTTACGATTCGTTTTCCCCTCGTAAGAAGAGAACGTCTCTGGTATGTAAAGATGTTGAATGATCATCCGGTAATCGTCAGCTAGAAAGCGACCGTAGTCAGATAGGTTCTCTACCATGTCGACTGGTGGGTTGATTACCCATCGTAAGTTAGTCATCACGTTTGATACCTTTTCTGAATTTCTTTCGGTGTTTCTTTACTGGTTCCTTGAAAGCATCAACGCGTAAAACAATGAGCTTGAGTTGACGATCTGTCATCTTGTCTGCTCTGCGCAAAGCGTGTGCAATCCTTAAAATATCATTAAGGCTGTAACTACGATGAGTACCATTTCTACCAATCTCGATCTTTTCACCTTTTTTGTCATATAAAAACTTTTCTTTCTTACGAAAAGCAGATGGGTTTAGATCAAAAAAAGCAGCTGCCATTGCGACGGTGAATCGTTGATCATCGTCTTTGAACGGCACCCATGCTGCCATCTTAAATCTTTCGTACGTAGAATGCTGAACGAGTCTTGCCGGGAAGGGTTGACAGAAGGATTTGCTCCATACCAATGTTACCGATCTTGAGCTGCTTCTCTAGTTCTTCCTCGTTGAGCTCGTAGAATGACTCGGTCTCTTCTACCAATTTACCGTCAGGGTAGATAATAGTTTTAGTAATAACTACGCGGTTAACGATCGAACGGAACGTCTCTTCATCCAAGTTCTTCTGAAGCAGGTCCATGTCAACGTTGAGCTTTCCTCCAGCAACTTCCTTGCTGAGCTTGACTCCGTTCTCCGGGCTGACTAGGTAACCGCTGCTCGACTCTGGATCGCTACCATCCAATGCAATCTGCATATTGATGACTTGGGTTGCAAATCCCTTTAGAGCGGTCTCGCGGCCTTCAACAACGTCCTTAGCTTTGCGTACTGCTACAAGCTCCTTGGCGAGAACATCGATCTCGTATGGTGAAATATCTGCAGTTGGGTTAGAGATGTCTGTAGTTCCAACTACTTCGATGAAGCTGTCAATTGCCTCTACGACAATTACATTGTTCCCCACAGCACTTACGTTCTGCATCTCTCGACGAGTCAGTTCCTTGGAAGACTCTCCATACTCTGGGACTGCCTTCAAGGTTGAAGTACTGAGTCCCTTGGACTTTCTTGGTGGCATTACTGGTGTCATTTTTATTCTCCTTACTTTCTTCCATTACTGGATGTAAAACATTGTATACCCAGTTGACAAACTTTGTCAACTTATTTTCAATCGTAGATAAAATCATCGCCCTCGGCAACAACTTCTGACTCGATAGCCTCAGTGGTTTCCTCGTCTTCCGACTTGTTCTGCTCTCCGATTAGTTCAGATACTACTGAACGGAACTGTGGTCCTACCACGTTGTCCCACATATCAGAAAATATCTGTTGCATATCCATCTCGCCGGTTGGGTTGGGGATATTGATCTCGGCTCCTACTTCCGGTTTAACCCAGTCGTATTCACCTTTGGCATTGCGCACCTGAAGAGATGCACCGATGCTCACACTAAGCTTCATTTCCATTTGTTAACTCCTCTTTGTCCATGTTCTGTAATACTTCAATAGAATGAATTATATCATAAGCGTTATTCAATAAAGCTTCATCAGCTTCAATTCCATTAGATGACAGGGTACTAACTAAACCTTGCATTGTTAATCTAATTTTATTTAGAGCAGACTCTTTAAAAGTGTAAGTGTAAATTTTGTTTCTTAATTCTTCTTGTTGTTTAAGTTCTTCCATAATCCTTTTCTCTACTTCTTTCTTTTGTTGTCTTAAATTGTTGGACGTTTTAAATAACTTTAAAGCTAGATAAACCATCGTTCCATCAATTAAAAGTTCTCTCTTTACCGTTCTTGTCATACTACTCCTAACTATTATACTGCGTGCCTCCAGTAGGAATTGAACCTACATCCCAGGGTTAGAACTCCTTTGCACTATCCGTTGTGCTATAGAGGCTTACCACCTATTCTTCTTCTTCTGCGGTTATTGTCGCAACCCAGATAAAGAACGCTAGAAACATTGCCATACCTGGAAGCAGCACAGCTAGTGCCACGACAATGTCAAGAAATCCTGACAGTTCCATCTTATCTCCTTCCTTTGCTAACAAGATGCTTCATTACAATATAAACAATGTAGGCAGGCGATAGTGCAACAGCCATTGCTGCAAAAATCAGTGCTAATACTAATTCAACTGGCCAAAACAAGGCTATGAGCAATGCTGGTCCTGCTGCATCATCTATAAAATCTACAAGTTTCCCATGACCATCATAGAAAATTATTGTAACTACAATCCATATAACGAATGCAGCTATTCCGTACCATAATCCAAAATTATTCATGAGTCACTCCATGTTCTTTATCAAATCGTTCGTGGATCTTCTGCCAAATCTTCCTCTTAGCAATCTGATATCCCAAAACGAACGTGATGATTTCCATTGCAATAGAGATTATCACTTCTGCAATGATGTGATTGGGGTCACTTAAAATTGTCCACCAGGTCTCGTGTGGCATTTTAAATTACCAATCCTTGTGGTAGTGGTAACTCTTCTTGTGAGAAGAATTGGAAGGTGGCTGCAGTTCACGAATTAGATCGTCCAATTGACTGACTGAATACCTAATTGCGTCATAGTATCCTTCGTTGTAATCGCCTTTGAACTCTTCCATGAGACGCCAACGCTCCATGAGTACTGCGCGCAAATCCTTTAATGCTTCTATTGCTTCCATTGTTTTCTCCTAACTACCTGTATCGTACAGGTTAATATCAATCCCATTAGCAGCCAAGATTTCTAATGCTTGCTGATAAGAAGGATTGCTCATTGCTCCCGCTGCCGGGCTTGCTGCTTTGATAACACCCTTTACCCACATACGATTCGCATCGTAGTTGGAAAAAGCATTAATCAGCTTTGGTTGTACTGGTATGTTAGCAAGCTGCAAGAGTATCTTAGCAGCCCACTTTAGGTCTTTAGCCATTACCAGTCCTTCTCGGATCCAAGGCGTACAACGTGCATGCAAGGATCAAAACCCTCTGCCCACGCCGTGTCTTCATCGTAAGTCATTGGCGCTGAGTCGTGCGTAGAGCAGAACTGATCAGTGCAGTATCCATTCTCGATGCCGAACTTCAACCATTCATCGAAACTCATCTTTTCCATTATTCAGTCACAATCGCTAGGATGTGCTCCGAAAGAAACACAAGGTAATCTTCACCATCAAGCTCAATGCGCTGAGCAGCTCGAGCGTTGTAGAGAACCTTGTCTCCAACAGATACATTGTTTGGAATGAACGTACCGAATTCATTAACTCGACCGGGACCCGCTGCAACAACTACACCCTGATCAGGTGCTGATGAAGCGTAGTCGGGGATAAACAATCCACCGGCGGTGGTCTCTTCTACCTGCGCAACCTTAATAATTACTTTGTCTTCTACTGCATTAAATGACATATATTTCCTTTATACGTTGATTGTTAACTCGGGCCATACGTATTCCATTGTACCATCTACGTCGCTGAAATACTCAGCATAGTGTTCTGGAAACTTACGAAGCAAATTGCTGCGGTGACTACGATGGATATCTTCATTACCAAGCCAGTTGGGCTTGTTCCATTCTGAAGTTGGAACATCTTCCATGATGGCACGAGTCTTCTCAAGACATGTGTCTTTGTAACCACGTGAAGTCCACTCGTTGCAGATAGCTTCCTGGTACATCATCAGTGCACCGCGTCGACCACGCCACATCTTTACAGCTGGGTGATTCTGCCAGCCATAGGTGGGATCGTTTAATGCCTTCATGATTTGTAGTGTCTCTACACGTTGCTTCCCGAGCCTTTTCATATCAAGCACGGCTGCTGACTTAGCGAAATCAGCGTACGGTAAAAATGTTTGCATATTTACTCCTTTATTACTACTATACCACACTATTGGTTCTGTGTGCCACCCCAAGCAAGATTTTCTAAGAATACACGTTGTCCAATAACACCGTACTGATAGGCATCGGAGTGACGATCAGCAATAAGAAGATTCTCTTGCTCACCGGCCCTGAACGTTGCCGTATTTTCCCAGTTATCTTTGAAAAAACTACCATCTTTGTCCACTATACCACAGGCATAACCCATAGATGTAAACTGATTGTATAAAGAATTTTCGCCGTATTCCACTTCGTACTGCGATTCCTTCGTTTCTAATGATTCCGGAAAACTAACCAAGTTCATAAGCTGGGGTCGGTAGGCAAAGTTACTGGTTCGTATGTGTGGTCGGTTCTCTTTAGAGGCACTAGTTCCTACCATTGCCACGTTGGTATCACCGAAAGCACTGATGATTTTACGCAGCCAGTCATCCGCAAGGATCCTGCAGTGTGCACCCATCTGGACAGCGATGTCATACTCTAGTAACTCTGGTGCAATTTTCTGCAAGGTTCCCATGTCGTAACCATAGTTATCGTGGACAATTCGTTCATGGTTATCAAATATGTTATCTTCAAAGTCTTCTTTCTTTATGATAAGAAGCTTGTGATCGAAACCAGGGCGGTGCTGGGCGTACGACTCATAGAAGTCTTCTGCCTTAGCCGACCAATTTGGGTTCGGATAGATATAATAAACCAGTACGTTCATATTAGTTGCGCACGATAAACATCAAATCGTCATACCGATTCTTATTTGGACGAAGATCGACAATCTCAAATTTGTCCTTGAATTCTGCTGGCAGTGCTTCGATTAACGCAGGAAACCAGATCTCATTCTGAACATCTTCTACAATGGCAACGCCACCTGGTAATAGCTTTGGAACATAATTCTTCAAGAATGTAATCATGCTATCAAGCGTGTGTGGCCCGTCATCAATCATGATGTCAAAATTAGGTAAATTATTGTAGACATCCGGCTTATATCCGTCAGCTGACATAAAGGTTACACGGTCCATTGACTGGAACTCTTCGCTAAGAAAGTGGAGTGGTATCACATCGATACCATAGATTTCTCCATGCGGAAAGTATTCTCTCCATAGTGCCAGCGATGCGCCTTCTCGTACGCCAATCTCTAGAAGCTTAATGTGCTTTCCCTGATACTTGGCAAACTCATTCTCATAAAAACCATTGATGTAATCATGCAAAGTATTCTTATCGGTACCACCAAGATCAGAGTCCCACGATGGGTGCTCTTGAAGAATTTCTAATAATGTTTTCATAGTGTTACCAACCTGTTCCTAACAAGTACTTTAGCATCCCATTCTTTAGCGAACTGAATCTTTGAAATGATCTCATCTTTCCAGTTCCACGGCTGAATGTAGATTACACTCGGCTTAGTTTCCATAATCTTATCTGGGTGAAAGACTGGAATGTGACTACCTGGCAGGTATTTACCCTGCTTGAATGGTGTGCTGTCTACGCAATAGTCAATAAAATCTGTTCCAACGCCACAGTAGTTGAGCAGGGTATTGCCCTTGGCTGGTGCGCCGTAAGCAACAATAGTTTCGCCAACGGTCTTGAGCTTAATTAAAACGTCAAGAAAAGAACGCTTATATTGTTTAACATCGTATTCAAAAGAACGATAATTGTTGATTCTGGTTGGGCTAACATCAGATTCCATACTTTCAAACATTTCTAAGTTGTGGCACTCACGAGACTTTGGATAAACTCCCGGATGTGATGCATAAATGCGTAATGACCCACCGTGAGTTGACAATTTATCAACATCAAAAATATTCAGATCATGCCTATTGAAAGCACTGCGAACTGATCCGAGGCTGAAATATGAGAAGTGCTCTTGGTAAATTGTATCGAACTGCAATTCGCTCAATAAGTTACCAACATATGGGAACTCGACAGTAATAACGCCATTCGGTGAAAGAGCAGCTTTCATGCCAGCAATGAAATCATTGAGATCTGGGACATGGGCAAGGACGTTATTTGCGACAATAACATCGTATTGCTTATCTAACGTTTGAGCAAAATCTTTACCAAAAAACTCAATACGAGTGTCAATACCTTTTTTGATTGACTCGAGCGCAGTGCCACGGGTTGGTTCAACTCCGAGGGATTCTATACCAGCGTTGTGGAAGTACTGGAGCAATGATCCATCATTACTAGCCAATTCCATAACACTTTTGGGTTGAAATCTTTCGATCATCTTATTTACATAAGATTCACAATGCTTGAGCCATTCCTGAGATTGACCAGAGAAGTATACGTAATCATCATTGAATATATTTTCGCTTGACTCATACGCCCCTACCTGCATGAGTACGCAATCACGGCATACATATGCAATCAATGGGTATGTAGTCTCAGGTTGATAGAGTTGCTCTTCGGTTAAGAACGCGTTCGATAACGGTTGTGACCTTAGATCCAGTATCTGTTCTAGATTAGTACCCAAGCACGACCGGCATTGCATTACTTACCACCGTTAAGCGCAGCGTCCTTAGCCTTGAGAAGGTTAGCTCCCTTGGCCTTATTGGTCGCCTTGTTAAATACACCGATCCATTGTTCGCAGATAGCATCCCACGTGTTTTCCTGAATCCAGGCGTAAGCGTTCTCTGCGCGTCGTGCAGCTTCATCAGGGTTATCCATGATGTACTTGATAGTATTGGCAGCTTCTTCAACGTCCATCAATGGTCGAGCACGGCTATTGTCGTTTTCCTTGATGACCCACATACCTGGGTTAGCACCGCTAGGTACACGCCAACCACGGTCATCACCGAGGATTTCTGGAATAGAGGTGTTGTTGGGTGCAACTACAGGCAACTTAGTCGCCATAGCTTCAGTGATGCTAAGGCCCCAACCTTCTCCGTGACAGGTAGTTAGGAAACAGTCACTTACGTTGTAAATAACGTTTACAAACTCAATAGGGAAACCACTGTGTGCACCGAATGTACTAGGGTCTGGGAACGTGTAGTGAATACCCTGTTGCAATCCGAGAGTGGTCGCCATCTCTGTCAGACTACCACCAAAGTCGGTTTCTTGCATGTGCAAGTAAAGGAAAGCGTTGTCTACGCCCATTTCCAAAAGTTGCTTAAGCACCATCAGGCTTCGAGAAATATCCTTACGACCTTGGTTGCGGTTCACGTTGGTAATGATAAACCTATCGTGATGCTGGGGAAAGATCATCTTGCGTAGGTTATCTACTTCTTCCTTTGGCAGAGGGTGGAAGTTGTCGGTATTAGTTCCGTGGTAAATGACATCGTGCTTGTCAGCTACATTACCAATAAACTTTCGGCTCTCATTCTTGGCGTACTCGGTGTATGCCACGGGGAAGTCAAAGCTTGCGGCGCAATTTCGAACCCAGCTTTCCATTGGAGAACAGTCGAATGGGTAATAGTAAATCGAAGCAAACGTCTTTGGCTTTTGACGTTGTAGCTCGAGGATCTGCGGGACAATAGGAAGAACAATGAAAGTGTCTTGCACAATGAATACTACGTCATAGTCACCTTGAGCAAGCAGATCAAGGAACACTTGACGACCGAATACGTCACCGTATGGTCCCTGCGTACGAAGTGCGCTGATGGCAGGCCATAGCGTGCCTGGCCACTTCTCCGTGTCGTATGGTCCACCATCGTAGTTAACACCAACAACGTGGATATCGTACTTACCGCTGTTTTGCAAAGATTGCATGATGTGACGCATAACAGTACCGAAACCGGTTGACGCTACGTAGTCACCCCACGCTAGTACCTTGATCTTTTCAGCCATGTTTATCTCCATTCCTTTGGACTCATTGTTGGATCGTTGTAAGGCGTTTTAAATACTTCGTTCAAATCTTTCTTAGCACTACCCCATTTTTCAATGAAGTACTCACCACTCTTAATTGAGTTGATTGGTATAGTTAACTTCTTAGTGGTTTGATGCATAAGGTGCACGTAAGGCACATCAGTCTGCAAGGATGTAAGTCCAAGCAAATGAATGCGATACTTCATATCTACATCTTCCCACCATGCAGGGTCAAAGTTCTCATCGAATGATCCACATTTATCAAAGAAATCTCTCTTGACAATAAATGTAGCATAGTTCTGATCTTCAATGTTATCAGCACCGGATGCTGTTACTCCACCATAAAGAATTTCTGATGGGTCATCCAGTACATTTCCTACATTGACAGGGAACGCCATGACAGTGTTCTCATCAGTACCTTCCATAATATCGACGAGATCGTCAATCGTGTTGGGCGCGTAGATAACATCATCGTTGGTTACAATAGCGTAGTCGCAACCTGCTGCGAATGATTCACGAATTCCTCGGTTGAATGCAGCAGCTAGTGGTACTTGGTATCTATACTGAGGTTGGATGAAGACGTTAACGTCGTGCTTACTTTTAGCACTATAGATCATGTCAACAGCCTGATCAAAATTGTTCAGAACTGGGATAACTAGTCCTACTCGCATCTAATTCCTTTAATTCGTTTGAATCAATAGTATATTAGACAGTCTCTTCAATGCAAGTCTCATCTACACGATTTTGTTTCGATAAAATGGACTGAAGAGTGATCAATTCAATGCCTAATTCTTTGCGCATTGCACGGCGCTGGGTAGCGGTTGTGGCTCCCCAATATCCATATTCTTCGTAATGAAGTGCGTGATTTAGACACGCCTCTTTGACGGGGCATGAAAGACAGGCATCAATTGCCTCTTTTTGTAGTCTTTTACCGTGTTCTGGAAAGAACAGGTCCTTACTAAGGTACTGGCAGGCAGCATCAATCTGCCAACCAAGGTTGATATCATTCATGATTTACCGAAAAGACAGTAGATCGGTGCACAGAAGGGCCTCGGGGGGATTCCTGGCATGATACCGGACTCAACCCCCGAGGAAGACCTGGCCCTCCCGGAGAGTTATCTCTCTGAAGTCTTAGTACACCGACCATACTGCTTTACATTATCCTTTCGTTATTTTCCTACCATCCATGGCCGCAACCATACTGGTCAGGTACATCATAACCGGAGTTGATCTGCTTTGCAACATATATTTGTTCATATTGTGTTGCAAGGCCAGCATCAGGAGCGAACTGCAATCCCCCGTTTTCTGTCCAGCTGGTGTTTTTAATACCCAATCCTCCCGAGTAGATGGGACCACGGTAGCTCCAGTGACCTCCACCCATCTCGCAAATATTGACCTTGCCCCACTGGATAATATCCGTGCTGGTTAAACCGAGGGGTAATTTGGGTATTATATTCTGTATTTTTGATAAAATCTTTACGGGCTTTTCTTTGCTCGTTGTCTTAGTTGTTTGGGCTGCTGATGCAATCACGTGGTGATTTACCAACAATACGCAGAACAAACTTATAATTATACGTTTCAAGATACGCTCCTAGCGTTAGGCGGTTAATTGCTAAGGTTTTTAATTTTGCACCTCCTAAAAGAGCAGACCTTTTGGGGTCATATCGACTGTATCTTCCATATCCGCAATCTCGTCAATGACGCCGCGGATCGCTTGAGCTTCGGCTCTACGGCGTAGAACCTTGGCATCAACTCGTTCTTCAATTGTATCACTGGCTACCGTTCGGTAAATCCAGGTGTGCTCGATACCCTTGCTTTTACTATCGGCACGGTTAATTCTGTCCTTACGTTGCTTGTATTCGGCATACGTACGTGGTATCTCAACGTTCCAAAGGAATGGGGCATAAAGGTTTGCACCTTCTTGAAGCACGTCACTTGTTACAAGGATAGCTGCTCCCTTGGTTTCGTTAAACCTTCTAATGTTCTGAGCAGCGGTATCAGTGTCCATGCCAACACCCCAGATAGGTAGTACTGGGATATCTTTACCAAACTTCTTATTGAGCATTTTGTAATACGGAAACAACGTTCCGTGTGTCCAAAAAGTAAATAGCACAGCTTTCTCGTTGTTTTCCAAGTACTCTTCCAAGTTGCTTTCAATCATTTGAAACTTAGCACTGTTCTCAATGCTGATCTGATCGCCAAACTTAGCAACAATCTCCTGAGCAAAAATACCTTCGCTGTCTCTAAGCCCCTCGGTAGTGTTGCAAATCATTCTTAACGTGTCAATGTAGCTCCAGTTGGCTACGGTGTTGTCTGGGTTGTACTTTTCTCGAGCACGCTCTTCCGCCCAGTCATAGATTTCACGGTCAATATCGGAAAGCTCGTAAATAATACGCTTAGGCATACTTTCAGGGAACTGAGCAGCAATGATAGGGTCGGACTTCATAGCAATGTGTGTCCAGTTCTCGTGTTTCTTACCGAGCAGTGGAAGCTTTGTACGATCCCATTCCTTTACGTATAGTTCCTGAACGTATCCGGATTTAAAATAACCAAAGTCTTTACCGTATAACCGTTTGAATTCATCGCGAGTCATGTCACTTACCCCTGGGATGCCTGGGGCAACTACTGAAAAAATGTTTCTTATGTTCAATGGGCTAGTGGTGTACGGGGTAGCTGTCAAGGCAAGCGCACGTGTATCGTCACGGTCGTTGATCAAACGCTGGAAACCGTCGCTCATGAGGCTGGTACCGCTGTTTATCTTCTGCGCTTCGTCAATAACAATCAATACGCGCTCTCCGTCAATCATTTCTAGAATTTGTATGAGGTCGGTACGATCGTATGCTCGCACTCGACTACGCTGTCCTTTGACTTTCTTCCAGGTTCCCTCTCGAACCTTTTCATAGTTAAGAATAACTACTTGGCTATCTAGTTTTTTGTAAAGCTTGTGGCGCTTAGCCCTGGTCATCTTGTCGCTTACTCGTTCCACTGACAAAGTGGTCATGCGTTCAAATTCTTGCTGCCAGTCGTATTGTTTAATTTTCTTGCAAAAAACCAATACTCTGTCAATGTCGCCGTTATCAAAAAGCTTTTGGCTGGTCAAACAGCTGAGGAGAGTTTTACCCGCTCCAGTATCCCACTGAACAAGAACTTTAGGACTTTCGCTGTGCATTTGTTCCCATACGTAGTTAAGACCAACGTGTTGGAAAGGGAATAACTCATTGTCTTTGAGGAAAGGACTGTTGACTTCAAACGGTGTTACCTTGCACCGAATGAGCATGTTGTGCAACTGTTCTGCTTCTTCGTCTTCAAAGATGATGCTGAAACTTAGCGCATCAATTTCACGCTGGAACTCCGCAATTTGGTCTCGATTCCGAAGCGTTCCATAAGAATCTAATCTTTTTTCAAATAGAGGCTTGACAGACTCATCCAACGTGCTGTATCTTAATACTCCGTTCAATAATCCGCTCTTCTGAGCGTATATGTTTCCAACTGATTCCATAACAATTATTATACCAATCAGATTGAGATAAGTCAATCAAGACTGTAGGGTAATACAGTTCCTGCTATTTGATCGATATTAAATCTTGATGGATGAGGTTCTTTGTTCAATAAGAAATAAGGCTTTTGTGATACAGGTCTACGACTGGATATTTCATTAGTTTTACTGTTACCTACGTAGTTCATATCCAGTGAAGCATAATAAGGATTATTCTTGTAGTATGGAACTACGCTTACACCACAGATGTAAACATCATGGTCAGATGAAGTCATTCGGATTTGAATACCACTGGCTGTAATTCCAGATACTGTTGAGATGAGCGAGGTAGAATTGTTCACTCCAGTAGTGATTGGTTGCCAGTTCGTTGCACCGCTAACGGTGATGTACTCGTAACGCACCGGGTGATAGAACGGTGACAACAGACTTACGTAGAAAGTTTCGTTGATAGAAGTGTTTGTCTGGATAATTTGGACAAAGAAGTTTGAGTAGTTTGCCATGTTGAAATAGTTCAATTCAATGTCCATCCACGTACCACCTGGGATTGATCCGGGCAAATAGGTTTTGGACGTTAATTGAATTGTATTACCACCGGTGTCTTTTGCGTTAAGGCTACATACGTAAGTTCCCTTGTTCACACCGCCTGGCAAGAATATTCTTGCAACACCACTAATTCTCAAATTGTTAGCAATCAACGGGCTTGACCATACAGTTACGGGTGACGTGTTCGCTGCAAGTTGGAATAAGTTGTACGGGAATCCACTACCGCTAACTGAAAGCTGAATAATGTTGCTGGGAATACCGAGCGAATAGTTAGTACCGGTAAGAGTGGCGACGTTTGATCCTGTACCGGATAAAAATGTTGCGACAGTTCCAGTTACAGTGGTTCCAGTTATTGCTGTGTTAGTAGCGGGGTTGATAAAACTAGTTGAGAAAGTTAACGTACCATTAACTTGTGGTACGTTTGATATACCGCTAACCTGCGAATTAACGAGGAAGTAATAATTAAATCCAGATACTGGGTTGTAGCTAGCAAAACCAGTACCACCGAATGGTGATCCTCCAAGTTCAAACTCCCAAGTCTGCGCACCGCTGGGAATAACGTTTGGAAGAGTAAAGTTATAAGTAGCCGTGTAACTACCACCGCTTACGCTTAGACCACTAATTGTTGATCCGCTGTACGTTACAGACGTACTAGCAATAGTTGTTCCGGATCCGGATACCCAGTTCAGTGAACCTGATACTGGTATAAAGTTAGCGTCGTAGTAACCAATTAAGTTTGCGGAAGAGTTGTAAGCAGCTGAAATCAAACCATATGGTGAAATGGGTGGTGTTTGAGTACCGGAAACAAGAATAATTTGACTTGTTCCAAGGTTACCGTTGATAAATGCAGTGGTTGATCCTGCGCCGCTGTATAGAACCCATGCACCACCGAGTGCTTGATAATCAGACAAAAAACTACGCCAATCAGAAGTAAGGCCAGCAATGCTAAAACTATTAAATGAATCGACGGTGTTGAACCATGGCGTAATAGCGGTACCATTTGTAGCTAATGATACGTAATCACTAGAAGTTACTCCGTTAGTTACGGTAAAGTTACTTGGAGTTCCTCTAAGATCATCGTACGTATTCTCATAGAAAGCGTTAGCATAACGGATACCGACAAAGTATGCTTGATGCCAATTTTGTTTAACTGTTATCTGCGAGTAAACGTGTTGGCCAGCGTTGGGGAAACGACGTTGCAAGAAATCGCTATATTCTTGGTTATTGTATGATCCATCCGTATTGATTAACTTGTAACTAATAGTGGGGTCTACAACGTAAGATTGGCTAGTCATAGCAACTGTAGTTGAGTTGCCATATTGAGAGTAGTTGAGGTTGGTTAAACTTGGGAAACTGCTAGCAGCGGCAGCGGTGTTACCAATTCCAAACATGGTAGAAGAACTAATATATGAACCAATTGATGGGCCATTTGTAGTCTGATTGCCGGTAGGCTGGTATTGAACAGCATTACCGAGCATGATGTCTTGTTCAAGGTTTTTGTAGTACGATTCAACATCATACGGAAAAATGTTGATTGTTCGATCTACGGAATCAAAAGGCAAGTCGTATGATTCAGCGTACAATTGAACAAATTCAAACTTTAAATGAGTTCCGGTAATGTTTGGTATTTCGTAGATACCTTTGCGTAATGAAAAGTCACGTTGTACAGGGAACCAAGTAGCCTGGTCTAAGTTGGATCCGCTTGCCGCTGTGGTGAAATATAGATTAAATTTGCAACCACTGTAAAGAGGATCAAGATAGATACGATTGATTGTTGCCGACGCCCCACCACTTATTGCTGCGTAGAAATAAACGATTGAATCTTTAGTAGGTTGAGGTCCAGATTTCCAGTAGGTATTGTCGTTTACAAATGCATTAGAAATTGGATTAGTAATGTAGTTATAATTTTCTACAAATCCAAATCGGTTTTGCGAAATGATAGTCTGACCAGTTATTGTTGTGATATCAGACAAAGCTTTTACGTTCAATTTTAGGCTGAAGTTACGTACACCAACCGAGTAGGCGATGTTTACCGGCAAACCGTTGTCTGAAATGGACTGAACTGGCTTGTTTCTAGTTATTCTTAATGTAATATTGGATTCAGCTGTATTAAATCCCTGGTAATTAATTCTGATCCAGTCAGTTGTGGTGTAGATATCTTGTCCACCGCCGACAATGAATGTTGAGGTACCAGATAAAGCTACTCCGTCAGCAAGCAATTCTACATAACAAGGAACATTAAGTAATTGAAACGAAATTTGGTTAAAATATGTAGTATTGCTTAAAGAATACGTTAATGTTATGGGCGTTGAACTTCCATCAGAAGCACCATAATTTTGAGAAGAAAACCATTCAGTCTGAAGATTTGGATTGAATGAAATAATGTTGTTGGGGTCATTAACAATGCCAAGAATTGGGTCTGCATAACCATTTTTGTTCGTATTGGATAACGAATCAACAACTCCAGTGTGAGCATAGATTTTGTTATAAACAAGACCGTCTTGAGTTAATGCCGGGTTGCTACCCTGCGTTACGTAGTCCTTTAATGGATCGGTATTATTAGGTAATACTGGCATTATTGACCACCATAGAAAGTAGAAGTAACTTGGACTGATGGAATGGAAACGCTATTAGATGGATTACCGATATCGCTACCAGCAACTGAGCTGATATTTCCGGTCATATCAATAATTATTTCCTGCGATTGTAAGTGAGCAAAATAAGGTGCAGTGTTAGTAACGTTATTTTGAATCCAGTAACGGGTAGATGCTCCTGGCTGGATGTTTCCCGGCGTGTTCAATTGGCTTGCATTAACGTTGGCTTGCAAGAAAAAATATTCTGAACTGGCTGATCCAGATGCAGTCAAAGGAACAGTTGTGAAAGTATTTCTTTGCGCTCCAAAACTTACAATAAATTGTGCTGGAAAGATCATATTGATAGCTTCGAGGATTGCTCGAGCTTTACTGTTATCCCATTTCCAAAAACCATCTGGCGAATTGAGAGGGATTAGAACAACTTCACGGTCTTTGGGAATACCCGTTCTACCTAATCCAGGCGTTCTCCAACTTTCAACAGCATAAAATTTTTGTTGAGTCATTGCCTCGCACAGGGTGAGAATACCCCAGATTGTTGCGCCTGTTTGGAACGCCTCAGCGGCACCCAGCAAACGCTCACGATAACTTGAGTCTTTTTTAACTACTTCTTGCCATTGAGAATCAGTCAGCTGATCAATAAACGGGTTGGTAGAAAAACTATAAATTTCTGACGATGTGCGTTGTATACCAAGAATTAAACCTAAAATGTTGTCTAAGTTACTAAATTCAATATTTTGCTGGCTAAGACGAGCAATAGTTTGCAGGTTACGGAGTTGACCCGTTCCACTATTTCCCAGCAAGATTTGCATCAATGTCGTGAGATTATCATCGGCATCGAAGTTATAAATTGAGTCTGGGAAATTGCTAATCTTTTGTTCAAAAGTAGCGTGCGGAGAAACTGCAATAATATTACCGGACATTAGAAGTTACTAGCTCCTTTGAAAGTAATATTGACACTGTTCAATACTGGCAATTGATCGCTGGCTAACAAAAAGTCGCTGGTCTTAGTAGCAACCGTTGTTCCATCCAAAGAAAGTACGTTTACGCTGGTTACCTTTGCATTTACCACGCCAGGTGCAGACAGGATTTGAGCGGCCATTCCAGCAAAAGTAATTGAGGAAAGGAAGTTATTACCTGAGAAGTACCCTGAAAGTTGGTTGAAGATATTCGATTGCGTTGTCGATGCGCTGTATCCAGGGCTAAGCACCGCGCTGATATTAACGGCTAGATTAACAAAAGTTGCTTGGTGGACTAGGGTGTTTGCTCCCATTGCCTTGCTTTGTTGTACCAATGATTCAACGTCAACAACGTCTTGGTTGTAGCTGTGTGAATAGATAATCCAGGCAGTATTACCTGATGCTGGCAAAGCAGTCCAACCTGATACTGATGTGGTATCAAATGCTAGACCAGACGAGTCTAGGACACTCTTTTTGTTATTAGTAATGTCATAAACTGGATACACCAGTGCTCTACCGCTGATTGCAACGTTAGTACCGCCAGAAGCGGTGTAAACACCAGTAATATTCTTATTGAGATAAATACCACTAGACGCTACGGATTGTACGTAGTATCCAGTTCCAGAAACTGGCGAACCAGAGGAACTAGTATTCGAATACAGGGCCAATCCTGGATAGAGAATGGTGTTAGCATTGGCAATTGGAATGAAATTTGTTCCGCTTGTTGTGTTGTTATAACCGGATGGGAACGCACCTGTAGCTGTGATCGTTCCATAGGGGTTGACAGCGATAGGATAAGTAGTCGAAGTACCGTTTGTAGCGTTGTAAACAGTCACGGTATCGGCTACTCCGCTGGTAGAAGTGCCAAACTGAGATGGGAAGTTAATAACCGGCTGGCTATTCAGCGGTACGTAAATGTCACCGCTAGTTCCGGTATTTGAAGCAGCAATTTGACCGCTAGCAAGAACGTATTTAGTTGTATCAAGCGATGCGGTACTGTTTCCTGATGAAAGTGTAAATGCAGCGTTAAAACCAATTTGTTCAGTTGCCATATTTGCAGTGGTACCATCAATAAAAATATCGATAAAGTTACCGCTAGCAAGCGTGGTGGATCGACTTGAAGCTGAGCTATATTCAGAAATAAGCTGAACTTGGCTACCAATGTACAATCCGCTTGAAGTAGAGCCATTAGCGATATTCAGCGTTAATTGCGGAACCGGGTTGGTTGGGTAGATATAGTCTACTCCCGATGCGTATGTAACTTGATAAGAAGTATTTAGGTTAGACCCAAGTTCTTCGTTACCTGCTGGGAAAAGATATCCTGAAATTTGAGCAATGTTGTTGTTGTATGACAAAGTTCCAGATACACCGATATCCTGGTTAAAACTCTGAACAGATTCGGTGTAGTTAATACCACTTAGCGTTGCCACACCGCTAGCATTAGGCAAGATCAACCCAGATACGGTAGTACCACTCAAAAGCATCAAACGGTATGGGCTAGCCGAACTAAAGTTGATGGTAAAACCGCTAGCAGTAGTGTTTCCGGAAGGCGTGCAAGTTACAGTAATACCAGTATTTGGAGCGATGGTAGAAAGCATTGCGTTCAAACCTGAAGCAACTGCTGTTCCGCTTGGTGTAGTTCCAAAACCACTGTACGCCACAATAGTAGTACCAGTAACGGTGGTTCCGCTTGCTAGGATAGTTGCTCCACTGTATGCTACAAAGGCAAAAGCAAAGGTTGTGGAAGCGGTACCGGACACCAAACCACTGACTTGGACTTGTTCATTGTAGAACTGCTGCTGGCTGATGGCATTTGCACGGGTTACATTTACATCTTGAAGAGCGGTTACTACGTATTTGTTTGTTGTACCAATGTTATTGTTGAAGGCTGTACTGATAAAACGAGATCTAAGCGCCTGATCGCTTTCGGGGTCATACCCGCCGAGCATTGGAGTGTTGTTGGTGACGGCGGTGATACCGTTCAAGGTAGTGTAAAGAGAAGTAACGGTGCTAGCAGGAACATTGCTCTGCGCCCCTGGAAGCACTGCAATAACTGGAACGTCTACTGAATTGTCTCCTACACCAATAATTGCTGGACTGGTGGTGGTAAAGTAAATTGGTACTGGATAAGTGTTGCTTACAGGTACTGCTACCTGTGTACCGACCGGAATGTCATAGATGTTAGTAGCGGCAGTTCCGGCAGGAAGGGAGAAAGTAACTACTCCTGAAGCACGCTTACCAAGTTGGCGGTAAACGCCAAAAAGATTGCAGAAATTGTCTAACTCTGCGCCTGCTTTTGTAGTAACATCGTAACTATAGGTCTGCAGAACCGAGTTATTGTTAGCATATGAGATCTCTTGAGCAACGGCCTCAAGGATTTTGTACGTGGCTGTTCCAACGCTTACGTCCCAAGTGGGGTCGTACAGCGATAAAGCCGCTTGTAATCTAGCTAGTACGCCTGATGAATCAGCCATTTGTGACACTCACTCCGGTATTGTTGATATTTATATTGATATTGACTAGGTTTTGGCTCAAAGTTTGTAGAGCAACGCTAACCAAGACCGCATTCCCTTGAACTTGAGAATTGACTGAATATACGCTTTGAATAATTTCTGATCTGTTCCAGTTGGACAACTGAGCAGAGTTTTGGGCACTTTGAAGATCTAATGTTTGCTGACCGATGTAAAGTTGCAAAACACGAATTATTTCGTTTTCAATCAAGCTTGATTGACCAGCAATTTGTGGTTGCCCAATGTAATTTGGCAAAAGGCTGCCGAATCCAGGCGTGGTCCATCCCGTTCCCAAAGGTTCGGTTAACCAACGATTCATATCCTGAATCAGTTTGTCGCTACCCGTGGAAAACTGAATTTTTCCGTTATTTAATTGGATATCTCCATTGCTGACTGTGATTGTCTTCATAATATCTTAGGCAAAATAGGGGTTGTAGTACATTCCTGGGCCATTAATTCAGCCCCACTACTACTGCCGTAGCATTACCGGCAGTATAATTTTGGTTAACAGTTTCTGCGTACCAAGGCGTTGAATAACCGCCCGTAGGTTGAAAAACCGCTGTTGCTGATGAGCTGTAATCGCCGCCCGATACTGGCTGATAAGTATTGAGGGTTATAAGCGTTGTTGGGGCTAACATCGATGAGTTATAGCTTTGATTAAATAAATAAGTTAAAAACCCAATGGTTCCTCTACCACCGTATCCATTCATAATAATTAGATAGGTGTTGTATCCACTGATAGTTACTACCGCGGATGGACCAACACTCCAAACATTATTTACAACAGGTACGTTTGCTTGAGTTATTGTTCCACTAACAGTCAGGTTACCACTGATTGATGTGTTCCCGCTGACGGTCAAACCACTAATGGTTACCGCATTAAATGTGCTATTTGCTGGCGGTGGGAGAACGGCGGTACTAGTAATCTGCCTAGTCGTAGTATCATATTGACCAGCGTATAGATATAATCTGTATAGACTGGTTCTTTTTTCTACCCACCAAACTTGATTGGCTTGAATTTGATCAATTGATACACCGGCGGGCATAGCTTGGAGGTCAATTTGGTATTGAAACCCCTTCATATCAAATCCATGGCAAAAATAATTTTGTGCCGCTCCTGGAGAATTGCTAAACGGGTGCAGCTCTGGCGCTGTTGTCAGGATTACTCTTCTGACACCTGAATTAGAATCGTGTAACTTACCGCTTACGCTCATCCTAAGTCCAATCCATAGTTAAGAATTTTTCCATTTTTAACTGGGGCCGTTAACTGAGCTTGAGTAATAAAACCACCACTACGAGAACCTTGGTGAGTAACTTCATTGACGTAGAACTGATATTCATCTGTTCCACCTGATTCGTTGTCAAGAGTTAATGAAATTCTCATACCGGGGTACAGCTCGGGCATGAAAGTTAACGAAACATTGCTAGCAAATTGATTTGTCCATTGGTTCATAAATCCATAAATAGCGTATAAATACTCCATACCGTGACTGTGAATAATGTTTTGTTCAGTCATTTTGGGTCTCATACCATACCGACGCAAAAAATCTTGTGAAGTTTCCAAATAGCTCAATAGATCACTAGTCTTGCCATTTAGCAAAAGTTGCATAACATTTTGCTGTTCAATACTAACAATACCTTGAGTGGTCATATAGTCAGCGACGTTAACTTGCTGACCGACACCATTGGTATCACCGACAACACCATAGTGAGTAACTAATTGGTTATCATCGTGATATATTTGGAAATCCAAAATTTCAACATCAGATATGGAAATCACAGGATCGGTACCCCATGCACCGTAATAGTCAGGGAACCAGGCTACAAAGTCTCCGTTTGGAGCACTCATAAACTGTCGTAATCCAGCTCCAACAACAGTTTGAAGGTCACTCAGAAGAGGGTTATCTAATAAGAATGCTCGAGGAGATCCAGCTAGAACTGACGCGCGGATGTCATATTGTGGCGACAATGCAAACAAGTTATTGATTGCATTATTCAATGCAATCATTCTAGTACTATCAGTAGTAGCATTAATGGCAGGATCTAAATTATTTATTACTGACGTAAGACCGGTTGGATACTTAATAGAAATAGGTCGACGAGCCCCCATGTAATGGAATTCAACCTTAACATTGCCATCGTAATAAAATTGTTGAGGTCCACCTTTAATATCGCTCCATTTAAGAGGTGTAATATCGATGGGTATGGTTCTACCAGAATGTTGATAAGTTCCGTGCGCTTGAATAACGTTAAAGGTACCATTACTAGGCGGGCTAACCACCATACTTACGTGCTGTGGGGCAGTTTGTTTGTCGCTAGAGATGTCCCAGAATAAAAGGTCCCCTGGTTGTAAGCTTGGATTGTTTTTGTCAATAAACATACCGCAAGTAGTATTATCGCTAGGATTACCATTTCCCCACATTGTTTGGGATGTACCGCCTTGGTTTGTTTTTGAACGATAAGCAAGATTTCCAACTTTAATACCAATTGACGCATAAGCAGCCTCGAGTAAAAGACTGCAGTCAAATTCTTTTTGATGATTGGTATCAAAACCTCTACCGTACTGAGCACCTTTATTTGCTATGGCAAAGTTAATTACTTTTTGAATATCACTAGTTGCATTAACAGTTGAGCCCGGTGTTCCGCTGAGATTATTAGTAATTCCAGAATTTGTCACCGAAACTTGTTGTTCTATATCTTTTTGTACACCAACCGTTACGTTTTTATCAGCCGCTGGATATTCAAAAAAGATTGGTGAAACATGCCCATTATGATATCTGTGTTGTCCATTTGGATCCCAATTATTTGGGTCATCAATTGCACCATTAAGATATTGGACCACGCTAGGATGACATTGAATGTAATCAACATTTTCTTTAATTGGCACTGCGTTGCCATATTTGTCTTTTTTACCTGGTTCCTGTAAGACCGAGGTGATTCGCACAGCAACAACTTTGTTTTTGTTAGCATTAGATACTAATAAAATACGACCATTTGGTTGCTGACCACTTGCTGTAAAGAATGCCTTAGCGGCATCAGCTACTGCTGAGTTTGTTTCTTTTAGATAAGGAAACTGTACTGAACAATACCAACGATCAGCATTAATGTTATCAAGAAATACTGGGTTGTGAGGATTGGGACCAGGGTAATCTTTCTGCCCTTTTCCGATAGGTGGTGTTATAAAACCGTGAGCGTATCTTGCGGTAATAGATGTATCGTTTGGTGCACCACTATAAGTTAAAGTGTGAGATCCACCAAAACTAACGGAACCAGTAAACTGGTTATTGCTACTTGCGTAGCCTGCTGCTAAGAAAGAAACTAAATTAGGAATAATTGTTTGACTTAAATATTCGTTATTACCGCTATATTCAGAGTAGAGATTACCGGCTAATGTTAGGAAGTTTTCCGGTATCTTTTGAATATGTATTTTGCTTTCGTCCCATCCCGCTACTCGGTTAAGCAAATTGACCATGACCTGTGCAATACCGCCGTCCCCAACTAGACTGTTGCCAGTCGAAAGAGTATTATCAAAGTAGTTTAGTAGGAGTTGCTGGAATTGGATAAGCGTATTATCCCAATAAGTATTTTGAATAATACGAAGCGTACAATTAGCTACAATTGTTACGGGCGTAGGAACAAGGGTTTCAATCGGAGCATAGACAACATATCCAGAAAAAGTTTGTACGTAATTAGTTCTTTTAAGAAAAACCACAATACGATCCATCGTATTAATTTTACGATTGTACTTACGACCAGGGTTAGCAAGGGTCATTTGAAAAGTACTAACAGCATTGATTTGACGCTGCATAGTAAAATCGATGATGTCTGAAGACACGTCAAGGTAACCACCATTAACGGTGGCAATATTTACTCTAATATCTGGTGAGTAAACAAACGTACCTGATTTATTAAGTGCCATATAAGTTATTGATTTCCTGATACAGTTGGGTTTTGGAAGGTAGAGAACGGAACTCCACCACTAATTGTTAAAGAATTTTGGATTAAAGAAGGAATGTTAATCCAAGCATCTCCGTAGTCTTGCTGCGTTGAAGCAGTTGGAGCATATGCAGTGCTATATAACATATTAGTTGCAGGAGTGTTGGATGCATTCTTAGTAACAATGTTCATCGTATATTGACGTACAAAATAGTTCTTAAATCTAGCATACTCCTTCTCAACTGTCTGGATCCAGCCACTGTATACTAAAGATTTAAGAGGCTGAGAACTGATCAAAGTGTTAAGATTACTGGGGTCAGAGTTATTGGTATAAGTCAAAGTCATAGGGGCATTAGTAGTGTTATTTGCTATAGCAAGCTGATGAATCCTAATAGTGTCTTGCAATTTATTCATTTTTGCAAAACCGTCCGCGGGGTCAATTCCTTCAAACCCACGGTCCGGAGTAGGGTTGCCACCAGTGGCGTTAACTAAAGGCCAAATTATCCCAAAGTTAAGAAACATTTCTGCACGACGGATCGGGATCCAACTTAACCTATTTTTTGTCTGCTGCGTCATGAATTCATTGGTAGAAGCAGTGTTGATATTCTGTAGCCAGATATCAAATATGACGTTTTTGTGCCCGTTAAATAACTCTAAGGTTGCGTTCCCAGCCATTGCGTCCAATCCTTATTAGATGAATTTTGGTTAGTAGCCTCTAAAATAATTCCAAGGCGTCCGCTCCAAGCAAAACCATTGAAGCTATAATCTTGATCATTGGGATACAAAATTGGTGTAGAAACCCTACAATTTGCTCTGATGTTGTTGTTCATGATTATCCGTTACCTTCAAGCTGATGAATTACTGCGTAAAGCTGAGAAAAATTGACATTAATTCCAACTTTTGATAGACCATTCCATTCGCCATTAAAACCGACTCCTTGATACAATGAATCCAAAGCTGATGTATTAATGGCAGCACTGGTTATACCGGAAACGTCTTCGTCCATTTGGAATGTCATTACGAATGGATAAGTAACAGTGGTTACATCCCATCCCATTTGCATTTGGTATAGCCAAACATTATATTTTAAGTTTTTACTAGGTACAGTTAAAGTCATACTAACTTTATTAGTATTTTGATTATCCTGAATAGTTTTAAAAGTTTCGTATAGGTTGATTAACTTAGCACGAGTACCAGCGTCCCCTTGCAATTCCATATCATTAATGCGAGTAGACAAAAGCTGAGTTACACGACCGCCGATCGTATCGTAACTCTGCGTATTCATTTGATAGTTCCAAGTTAAGCTATTAATATTAAATGGAAAAGAGTGCGTTACTTTAGTGACGTTGTCAGTTAATGTTGCAACATCAGGTACCGGCTTGTTATCTGGGGCAAACTCGGGATAGCTCATCATCCTCCTCTAAGGGGCTGGTGAGATGGTGGAACATCGCCGTTTGTATACGATTTATATGTAGATTGCATTGCGG
>Ga0214172_1000125_pt1 | contig 41958 bp, 63 predicted proteins | sample TroBogEpilimnion_29_FD_153010 | JGI IMG/M metagenome (GOLD analysis project Ga0214172, IMG submission 153010) | Freshwater microbial communities from Trout Bog Lake, WI - 12JUL2007 epilimnion | ecosystem: Environmental > Aquatic > Freshwater > Lake > Epilimnion/Euphotic zone | place: Trout Bog...
TGTAGTAAGCCTGTCCATATTTGCCGTATGCAACGCCCGGGGTTGATCTTTCATAATAACGCTCGCAGGCATTTAACTCCCCCTGAAGTGTGCTGGAGTATCTGCGGTATGGAAGAGCAACTGAGCCAAGGTCAATCTGTACGCCAGTTACATCAAAGTAATCAGCAGCGCCAGCAGCACCAGTAGGGTTTGTCTCAAAACCAATACAAAATTGGGTAACAGAAGCACCCATAGTGGCAGTAACCTGATAACGAACTAGGCTTGTTGTAAGGGTAACTCCGCTTGAAATAAGCGTTGTATCGCCTGTATATAAAACCAACATTCTATTGGTTTCAGTTGTTCCAGTTCCCGTAACAAGTTTTACGGTCAATCCATTGCTTGTCGCTGAGTAGTTAGCACCAGCGCGAGCGTAGAAAGAAAGGGTTACTGTCTGACCTGCATATGGTGTGGCATCTGCAATCTCAAGAGATTGATACATATACATTGTGTTAGTTGCCGTATCTCCAGCAGTTCTTTGCACTCGGCAGGCGTACCTAAACTGATTACTTCCAGTCTGTTGAGAAAAGGTGACATTTCCGCCAGTTCTATATCCATACCAACGGTCTGCGACATAGGCAGATGCGGTGGCAATAGAAGTGCCGCGCTGCCAAATATCAAAGGATGAATTGAGGATAACATTCTGAGTCTTTGCCCCTGCCCACGATACGCCCGTGCTGGCAGAAGAGTTTGCCACGAGTGTTGACCCGTCAGCGCCTACGCCGAGGTTGGTGACGCTGGCTGCGCCATTACCTACGATCAAATCGCCTTTGGCGGTTACTGTTGAGTTAGGAATGGCGTTAGCCACGTTAAAAGCATTTGCAGACATTACAGTCGCAATATCACCAGCAACCAAAGCATTGGTTAGAACGACAGAAGTACCTGTGGTTGCGGTGTAATCTACGGCACGCTCAAGAAGTACGCCATTAACATAAACTTCTTCTGCGCCTACCGTATAGGCTAGGCTTTGGCTAAAGCCATCTGTACCTGTGAGGGTTGTTTCTCCGCCAGTGGCAGTATAACGCCACTGTTTAACGGTAACAGCCGACCCAGTACTAGGGTGACGGTTAACAGTCATATTATGAAATTTCCGATCCGAAAGCGTTGAACGAAACTGATGTGCTTGATGCGGCGATTGACAGAACGTCAGTGTTAGCCAGTGTTACTCCAAGTGTCAAAGTATCTGTTGAATTGCTACCAAGAACTATATCATACGCGATATATTGCTTCGGAGTATCTGCGGCACCAGCAACACGGACAGACACACGATAGGTGATTGCCGCTGCTGACTGGTTTGTGATAACGATGCTTGAAATTACAGCCGCTGCTGTTCCAGACGGGGTGTAAAGAGTGGTTAGGTTAGAGGATGCTCCTGCAGCCGTTGTAGCCGCTGGCACCGCCTGCCCAAGTACCTTATATGCTGTTGCCATTTATCTTCCTTTTCTCGGTAGTTGGGTCATCCGCCCATTGTCAAAAATGTTGTAGCCACCACATCGCCCATGCCAGCAAGTTGACCAACAACGCCATGAACATTGCTTTCAGCGGCAATATGCTGCTGTGCCTCTGTCATATCTTGAGCGGTAATTACATGGCGCACGATTGCACCAACGCCATGATTGGTTGGGTTAGTGCTGTTAAATCCACGGGTGACATTCAGGGTTAGACCCGTAACGCCGTTAACCTGCACCAATTCCTCTGAGGCGGTGTTATAGTCAAGGGCAACAATGTAAGGATATTGGGAAGGGTAACCGACCAATGCGCTTACTGGAATACTTGTACCAGTTGAGTTAACCGAACTGGTAAGGGTAGTATCCTGCGCTGTGGAAGTGTAATATCTATTAACCGCTGGCATTTACTATCCTTACGAGGTGTAGTGGGTGCGTGGTGGGAACTGCTCTTGGAGACGACGAATCTCAATTTGCAACCGTTGCTGGTACAGGTTCTGAATAGCACGGCCAATGTTGACTGCTGAGCCAATTGGATTGGCTTGACCCATTGAGCCTGCTTCTGCAGATAGCGCAGGTACACGACCAAAGTCTAGGTACATTGCGGTACGGTAGGCGGCACCAAGGACAATTACCTCACGGCAAGTATCTTCAAGGCCAGTCATTGAAAAGTCATCTGAATCTTGCTGAAGCACGGTTGGCTTCTTGGTGTAAGTCACCATGACTTGACGGCCAGGGATAATGCCTTCACGGATCGAGATAGTCTTACCACTGTTCCATACCAATGGGTTAGCAGTACGATCTACACGATAGTGGCGGATTGGTAGCCATTCCTTAGAAGGGCCGATGGTCTGCCATGAGGCAGCCAATACATCTACCGCTTCATCTGGCAAGACATAGGTTGTAACCGCTGCTTGGAATGTAAAGGTTGTGTAGTACACGCCGAATAGATCTGGATACACAGCATCAATTGCCTGCTGAATATTGCGGCGAATGACTGAGCGTGGGAATGATGGAGTAACAGTTACCCGTGTACCTGATGTGTGGGTTGTAGCGGTTGTATCTCTAAAGCCACGACCATAGGCAGGAATGGTTGCTGTGTTGCTGGTACGGTCGAAAGAATCAACCCAGATCAATTCTTCATCAATCTCAACCAAGCCACGAGTTAGCACTGTGCCATCGGCAACCTGAAAGGTTAGGTCTGTTGCTGCCATTGGGGCAGTAAGGTATGTAGCCTGATCTTGACGGTTGGTGTAACCTGTCAGAGATAAAGCAGTCTCGTCAATTAAATCTGAAAATAGAGTCATGATGCTATCAATGAGGCTGCTAAGGCTTCGCCCAAGCCATAAGTGCCAGCAAGTTTATTCAAGATACCTGGCATGTCAGTGTTGTAGTTTGGAGCAGAAAAGCGCTTGGCGTAAAGGTAATTAAGTGCGCCTTCCAAGTCCAGCGGTGTTGTTGTACCAGCCCAAACATTGGCTGCACCTTGTGCGTCAAGGGTTGGTACCCCGTTGACAATGGTGCCAGCCAGTCTGTTAAGACTGTATTGCAAGGTGGGTATAGTCATTATCTACCTTTCGCTGAACTTGGATGTGCCAATACTTTTATTTCTTTACCACCGATGACAATTGTCTTAGTGGTTATTTGGTTTGCTTGGCCAGTAGCCTTTACTTGCTTGGCCATGTGACGGTGCCGCCCACGCCCTCGTAAGAACCTTCTGGTGTAGCAGTTGGCTTACCGTCTAGTTTGCCAGTTACCTTAACTGCGTTGTTGTTGCATCCGCATGACATGCACATATTACTTACCACCCTTTTTAGGCATTGCTACCTTCTTGAGATTTGGATTTGCTTTCTTTGCTGCTGGTGAAGCCTTGCGTGTTGATGAGGCTAGGATTGCTCCCGCTGACTCCATTGATACGCCAGACTTTTTAGCGATTGATTTTTGGGCGGCTGCAAAGCCCATGCCCTTTTTTGCTGCTGCCATTAGATTGCTCCTGTTTCTTTCATTACCTTTGCGCTTTGCTTGGTAATCTTTGCTGCTGCTGGCATAGTGCCTGCATCAAATGCTGTGCCTAGTTTGTCGCTGGCTTCCTTAGCCTCTGCTACAGCCTTCATGGTTGTACCTGCAGGTTGGATGCCTTGTGAGCGGGCATCTGCATAAGCATCTAGTTCTGCATTCCACTTTTTGGTTGACATGCCTTTATTGCTTGCGGCATCACCTGTGGAAAGTTCTAGCGTCTTGGCCTTGCAGCCAAAGCAGCCATCTACATATTTTGTATGTTTGGAATGTTCGGATGGTTCTTCTTCGTACTTGGGAATTTCTGTAAATACATCGTCGCACTTGGTGCAACCGTACTTGATTGGTACTGAGTCGTAATTAGCGTCTAAGCCCCAGTCAAGGATTTTTACTGTGTGTTGATGTGGCATTCTTCACCTGTCTAAAGAAGTTAAGGTTGCGTTGGATACGCTCTGTTTCTTCGCCATTGCCCTTTACGGCTTGCTCGGCAAAGACTATTGCTTCGTCAATATGCTTGAGGTTGTAAGCAGAGATTGATGCAAGGTCATAGGCTTTCCAGTCCCATACCGCTGATTCGTAGCAGTAATGGACGGAGCGAGGACGTTCCAAAGCGTTAATAGAAGCATCTAAGCACCTTGTCCAATCCTCACGACGGTATGCGTCAATTGCTACGCCATACCAAGATTCGCCTTCACGGGGAAGAAGTTGTACGCCTTTGTCATACCAGGCAGTTGCTTGCTCATGCAAGCCAAGTTGGTGACAAGCCTCACCTGCCCATCGGCAGACAGCGGCTTGTTCTACATCCCATCCATTAAGCGGTACTTGTTTCTCCGCTGAGTCAATGACTTTCTGCCATTGGTGATGGAAGTAATATTCACGAGTCATATAAGTCCACATGCGTGGATCTTGAGGATTTTCTTTGACTGCCATTTCTAGCAGCGTTAGATATTGTCCTCTGGATTTACTATTGTCTGGTAGGTGTTGGATAACGGCATTGCGGATATCGCAATCTCGTGTATCGCCTTCCCCGTACCACAACTGCACTTCGTGGCATGGATATTTCCAGTGCCAACCAAATCTTGAGTGGAGCCTGTCCCTCTCCCATTTTTGCCCAGTATCCATGCTGATCCAGCCAAGATGTGAACCTGGTATCCATTTCTGCCTGACTTTCTTAAAGAAGGTCGGCTCTGGAACTTCGTCCATATCCAAGATAAGACAAACATCGGCATCCTCTGGGACAAGTGATAGGGCTGTATTACGAGCCACATCAAAGCGAAATGGGTTAAGGTGAATCTGATGAACAGTTACACCCAATGCTCGTAGCATATCTTGGCTACCATCGGTAGATCCAGTATCTACTACTATGCGATAGTCGGCATCTTTCGTTGCCTCAACCCACCGTAGGATATGCTTAGATTCGTTCTTACATATTGAGTAGGTTGCTATCTTGACCATAGCGCAATCTTATCACATACCGCCAAGCATTAAAATGTCTTGAAGATTTGCTATTGCGGCTGCTCCAGTAGCACCTGTACTTCCTGTAGCGCCAGTCTGTCCCGTTGCACCAGTAGCCCCTGTCGAGCCAGTCGCTCCATTGCTGCCAGCAGTTCCTGTTGGTCCTGTCGGCCCAGTTTGGCCATTCGCTCCAGTAGATCCTGTGTTGCCTGTTGCACCCGTTGCTCCTGTCGGACCTAGAATTGTGTAGGTAACTTGCTCAACATGCAGATTAACGCTTGGTGAGGCAGGACGAGTAGGCGATGTGCCAGAGGCTACGGAGATTAACTCCATGTAAGTATTTTGTGAGGACCAGTAGAACTGGATGTAATCTCCAGCATTGACTGTAATAAGATCTTCAATGTTTGCTAGAACTTGATTGTTTACACCAGCGGTTGTAAAGACGGCTGTTGACTCAGTTACCGCTGTGCCGTTAACGGCATACCAAACATTAACCTGATAGTTGCTACCGCCACCTGTGGTGATGAATTGACCAAGCAAGTTGACGGCATAAGTTCCAGCATAAGCAAAAGTGATTTGGCTGCTAGATACAACGCTTACGCCGTTAGAACCAGCATTGGTGTTAAGCGTAATAAGGTTGGCGCTTGTAGCACCAGCATTTGTCTGAGTGGTTGTATCGTAAAAATTTCCATAATAGGCGATTGTTCCGCCTGCACCTGTAGCACCAGTTGCCCCTGTTTGGCCCGTAGCGCCTGTTACAGACGCTCCTGTGGCTCCTGTTGATCCAGTTGCGCCAGTGTTTCCTGTGATGCCCGTTGGACCTGTAGGGCCTGTAGAACCAGTGCTACCAGTGGAACCAGTGGCACCAGTATTACCAGTACTGCCAGTAGGACCTGTCGCACCTGTTACTCCTTGTGCGCCAGTAGCGCCTGTTGGGCCTGTTTGCCCTTGCGAACCAGTAGAGCCAGTAGAACCAGTATTGCCAGTAGGGCCAGTGGCACCCGTGTTACCTTGCGCACCTGTTACTCCAATTGATCCTGTGGATCCAATAGCCCCTGTGCCGCCAGTAATACCTGTTGGGCCAGTAGGACCTGTGGATCCTGTCGCTCCTGTGGAGCCGATAGGTCCTGTGTTTCCTTGGCTTCCTGTAGGACCTGTAACGCCTGTTGCACCTGTGGCGCCTGTAACGCTTGGTCCAGTTGCTCCTGTTGCACCTGACGCTCCTTGAATGCCTTGTGGACCAACTGGTCCAAGTTCGATAACTCTGTTTTCCTGGATGGCAACATTGTACACATTTGTTGTCGTAGGAATTAAGACTGTTGAAATGCTATTGACTGTGCTAGCCATTATTGCACCACGCTTGCTACAACTGTGAATGCGCCATTGAGGATCTGATAAACATTGCCAGCAGTATCTGTGTAGTTAATTGCGTAGTTGTAGTTGCCAGCAGGCAATACATTTGGCTCTGTTTGAGCAGCGGTTAAACTAAATGTTACTTGACCAAGACCAGGGCTGACAACAGCCTTGCCATTGGATGTTGATAATTCTACAATTAGGTTGTTGCTTACATCGCGTACTTGCATATCCGCGGTATAGCCTGTGAGGTTAACTGCAAGGTTGTTAATATTCCAGATAGGAGCAAGGGTAAAGGTTGTACCGTTGACAACGGTAATGTTGTATCTGCCTGGCGTCACTGTGTCTCCTATGCTGTTGTGGTTATGTACTGGCCATAACCACCATTGACAAGAATGTTATATTCGACTGGGGTGATGACATATTCATGTCCACCCAAATAGCAGTAGTCTGCTGCCTGTGTTTCATCTACACCTGGCGTACGCTCACGCACAATGGCTGTGCCGTAAACCAAGATGCTATCGCCACGAGCAATTCTAAAGCGCCAGAATAAGCGGCTAAAACCTGCTGGTGCTTCTTCCACCGTTGGTGGTTTAAAGATGTATGTCATGGCTACCTTTCAAGGGCGTTGCCACCCGCCCCCACGTGCGAGGGCGGGCAACAACTACTCAATTATGAGTTGTGGATTGAAGATGTTGATTCGAGACGAACCAATGCAGCGTCACGGTAACGGCTCCAGCCGAGTACACCGTACCAACCGATTGGACGGAAACGCATCAACTTATCAACAATTGGTCCGAAGATAACGTGTGGTTCTTCGGCAACTGCTTCTGCAAGTGCTTGCTTACCAGCAACGAGTGTACGGAATACACGCACGCCACCTGTAGCGTTGACATATGAAGAAGTACCAAAAGTACCTGAAGATGAACCAGCACCTGTACCGTCGGTAGCGCTGAACAAACGAGGAGACTCAACAAACATTGCGCCTTCGTATGTTCCGATTGTACCTGGCCAGAATTCTGAAGCACCGTTCTCAGAATACTTATGGTCATCACGCCATCCGCCTGCGCCAGTTTCTGAGCGTAGGTCGTATGAAACTTCTGGGTGGATACCACACCAGTAGTATTCGCCTTGACGTGGGACAGCCTTGTTAGCACGCAACTTAGCAACTGCGGTACGAACCATTGCTGCTGAGATTACGTCTGTATTCTTGATTGAGGCTTGTGTTGTTCCGTTGGTGTATGAACCAGCGTATGTTGAAACGATAGCACCGTTGACCTTAGCAATTGCGTTTGGTCCACCAACGAGGGTGTTAAGAACAGTTGTATCAAGTGAGTCGGCCATGTTGAAGGCGATGATGTCTGCAATTGCAGGATCAACGTCTGAAAGGCTGAACAACTCCAACTTGCGTGTTGCAAGTGAAGCGTTACCGTATTCATTGAGTGAAACGGTAACTGGTGTTGTGTTTCCAAGTGCTACAGCATCTGGATCAACGTCTTCTGACAATGCAGAAGTAACTGGTGATAGATCTGTGTAGATCTGGAATACTACTGAAGAACCAGGCATAGCCTGTTGTACTGGACGCTTATCTGCGACATCGCGGATAAGAGGGACAGCACGAAGTGCAAACTCGACATATCGGTCATAGGCTGTTTGGACGAGTGAGGTACCAAGCGAGCCAGACGATGTATCTGTATATGCGTTTGCCATTGTGTCACCTTCTTTCTATAAGGTTTGTGCGTTGGATGGGTTAAGTGCTACCGACGACGCTGGCTGATCTGACCCGTCAGGGCATTCAGTTCGTCAATTGACTTTGCACCTGCGACTTTGGCCATAAGGTCTGCGTCGCGTGATGGTGTTGATGCGTTTTGGGTTGCGGCATTGATGCGTTGATACGCTGCCTGATTTGCTGCCTGCGCTTCATCGGTAGGAGCAGACTCTGCATTTGCTGGCTGAAAACCGAATACATCGGCATTCTCAGTAAGCCATGCGTCAACCTGCTCTGGCGTACTTACGTCGCCAGGAATAAACTTGGCTACCTTGTCAGGTACACCTTTCGTTGCCAATACTTCCTTTACGGAACGATTGCGAAGATCGGATTGGATCGAAGCAAGTTGCTCAGCCAATTCTTTCTTTTCTTTCTCTGCACGCTTTAAAGCCTTGCGGAGATTTGCTGGGCCATCTGCCTGAATCTCTGTATCCAGATCCAAGTCGTCTTCATCATCTTGATATTGGTTTGCCATTTCGGCACTCCCTTTCGTTGTCGGATTTGCGTAAGCCTCAACATTTCCCAGGGGAAGGAGTGTTGGCTCTTACTACCAGTCTTAATACGCGTCATCTATGCTGGTCTTTAGTGACGGATCTTGTTTAACTTAGGCCGCTAATATCTCGTAGGCCAAGGCTGCCTGTGGCAGCACCTGCAGATCCGCTAAAGGCGGATGTTTCTGCAGTTGTAAGGCGGTTGATCTGCTGTTGAGCAGCAGCGGCACCTGTGGTATTAAATGTGGATGCAACAAGTGCTTGACCAACATTTGCTGGTCCTGCCACACCTGCACCATATCGCTCAGCGATTGATTGCAGTGCTGGCTGTTCTTCAGCAATTGTTCTAAATCCTTGCGCTGCCTGAGCCTGTGTAACGCCTTGTGCGGCTAAGCCCATTTGCAAACCGTTTTGGTTGACATATCCACCAGCCTGTGTATTACCACCTGTATTACCAACGGTAATGGCTACACCAGCACGGGCTGCTTCAGCGGCAATTGTTGCTGCTTGATATTCCTGTTGGACAATTGGCGCAGATACTTGTGGATCAAGAAGGTGCGAAACAATGGTTGATTGGCTAAGACCAAACTGCGATTGCAATTGAGAAATAACCGCTGGATCTTCATTTTGCACTGCAGCAGTTGCAGCATCTACACGCTGTTTAACTTCTGCTGGAGAAACATCTGCACCAATAAGGTTGCCAAGATAGGATGTTTGCATCAACGGGCTGTTATTTGGAATGCCAGCCATTGTCATAACCTGCTTGTATGACTGCTCATTAGCAATATATGTAGCAGGATCAAGCGGAGTAAGACCAGCGGCAATACGGGCTTGGTTGCCAACAAAACGCTGTTGCCATTGAGAAACAAGGTTTGTTGCGCTAGACAATTGCGTGCCTTGCAATCCTAAACCGTTAATAGCAGTCATAGGATCTGGACTATCCAAAATACTGGTAATGGTTGTTGAATCAAGACCAGCCTGAGCAAGCGAAGTAATACCTGCGCCGACGCCTGAACCTAAACCATAACTTTCAAGAAGTGCTGTTGCCTGAGCGGCAGCATTTGCTTGCGCCGCTGTAGGGCCTGTAGGACTTACAGGGCTTGTAAGATTTGTTCCGCTAGTAAGATTAGAACCGCTGGTTGCGCCACCTGATGGTGTTGTAGAAGTAGGGCCAGCAACTTGCGTTTTTACTCCGCTAGCATTAGTAATGGTTGTGGTTGGATTAAGTCCAGCGGCAACATCTGCTGTTACTTTAGCCTTTGCTGCATCAAGAATAGCATTTGATTGTTCGCGTTTTACCTCAGAAGCATATGCTGCTCCAGTAAGGTAATTTAAAGGCGAACTAGAAGAAACAGTTGTTGCATTTGGGTTAAATGTTACCTGCGATGGATCTGGTGGACCAGACTGCACTGGTGTAGATTTTGTGGTTGTTTTTTTGGCAGCAGGCACCACTGTATTGTCTTCTGTTAATTTAGCGCTAGCCATTAACCAAGTCCCATCTTCTGAATAATCGCGTTAGCATTGCCAAGCAATGTTGATTGAGCATTTTTAGTATTAAGCCACTGTGGTTGCTGGCGAACAGTATTGGCAAAGGAAAGCGGATCAATAACATTTCCGTTTGCATCGCCACGCAAAGCGTCAGATATAATCTTGCCATATCCAGTATTTGAGCCAAGCGTTACATCGCTAGGTTGCACTTCAAGCAGACCAGTAAGTGTTGTCATATACGGTGCTGCAATCTGAGAAACAGTTTGTCCGCTTTTTAGTTGTTCTGCAAATGGCTTATATGTGTTGATAGCGTTTTGTTGTTGTTGAGCCTTGAAACTATCTAAATCATATCCTGAAATGCCGCCCTGAATCTTTTGAGAATAGTCTTGCAATTGAGCATCTGTGTATGTGCCAGACATTCCATAATCAGCCAATGTGTTTTTTAAGTTTGAAATATTTGCAGCAATTGCGCCTTGTGGCGTACCGCTGGCAGGATTGTAAGCAATCTTGGCATGTGTTGCAACAAATTTATCAAGATTTGCTGTTAAAGTTTGTGGGTCATCATAATAAGTATTAAGCAATGTTGTTACTGGATTATTAGTATCTTTAAACGCTGCTGTAATACCTGCTGTATCTGAAGGCTTAAGTTCTGGGCCAAGAGCCGATGGGTCAAGACCTTGCGAAACAGCGCTGTTATACATTGCTTTCCAAGTAGCATCATATTGGGTATACCATGCTGCTCCGCCGCTGCCATAAAAATCTTCATTGGCTTTTTGCATGCTTTGACCCATTTGCGCCCAACGTGGGTCTGCTTGGATCTTGTCAATAAATGCTTGAGTTGGTAATGCTCCGCCTTTAGCGTTAACAGATTCGTTGAGAATGTTAAGCATCCAAGGATTAGCAAGTGCCATGGCACCAAATGCACCGTATTGTTTTGCCAATTTTGTTAACTGGTCATTAACGGTTAAAGGTCCACTTGCTGTGGCATCCATTGGCGAAACTGGCGTAAGGCTTTCTGGGCCAGTTTGATTTACTTTTGTAAAGATTGGTTGACCATATTGGTCAAGTTGATTAAAGCCAGTATCGCTTGTGCTACCGCCAGCACCCGCACCTGAAGATCCAGCACCTGCGCCACCACCAGCACCCGCGCCAGCACCTGCATCAGACTTAGTTTTAGGCGGTGTTGCAACGCCAGTAATTTGTTCGGCAGTACGATTGCGAACTTGGCTTTGCTCTAAAGCATTGGCAGAATTTGCTGCCGCTTCTGCACCTAGTGGGGTTAATTCAGATTTAGCATTAAAGTACTGTACTTGCGCTTTCTGATTTTGTGCTTGCAAAGAAGAAATTTGCTTATCAATGGCAGATGTATCTTTGCCGTTGGCAGCATCTACAACTTTTTGATTTTGTAATTTAGTTATTTGCTTTTCTAAAGACGCAATTTGCTGATCGGTAGATTGCTCTGTAGCCTGAAGACCTTTTTGAGACTTGATGTAATCTTGTGCGCTACCATGCAATGATTGCAATTGAGTGTTGTAATCTTGCTGTTGCTTAATCAAAGCATTTTGTTGTTTAATGTCAGCAATTAAAGCCTGTGCGCGAGGGTCTGTTTGTGGCACACCGCTGTTAAGAAGCGATGTCAATTCATCAGAATAATTCTGAACATTGATTGGAGCCTGAATATAATCCTGTGGGTTGCCAAGTAGGCTAGGCTCCATCTTTGCCATTTGAGACTGAATTTTTTGGATCTGAGCAAGTACATCACCAGAACCTTGTTTAAATTCCATTTCGGCAAGAAGATTGCCGCCGCCAATTTGACCAGTGCCACCTTGATTATAATACTCTTGCTTTAACTGTTCAAGTTCCCAAGCAAGTTGATTGTATTGTGATTGTTTATCAGTAGCCATTACATTGGTCCTCTGTATTGGTCGGTCAGGGATTGTAAAGCACCCATGTAGTTATTGATGGCATAATATTGCCTTGCTTCACCAGTGTTTTGAATAATGGTTTGCAAGAATGTTTGTGGATCTACACCAGAACTTACTTGTCCGCCAGTAATGTCAGCACGCTTACCTGTTGGTCCATAGGTGGTTGTTTCATTAAATGTGCCAAAATTTTGTCGCTCAGCAGCAAGCAATTCTTGACCATAGGTTTGAATTTCTTGCGGTGTGGCATTACGGCCAAGAAGTGATTGCATTGTAGCGTTTACAAGTCCCTCAATATCTTGAGGTGATGTTTGTGTTGTAGAAGTGGTATTGGTTTTTGTAACCATGTTGGCATAAATATTGCCAGCGCCACCTTGGGCTTGCGACAAAAGAGCATTAAATTGACTTGTTGGCACTGTGGTGGTGCTACTAGATGTTGTAGTACTCATTATGCTGCCCTTCTAAATACGCTTGTAATAACGCTTTGCAACTTTGGATTTGCTGCAGCCAAGTTGTCAAGGTATGTGTACCAAGCATCTTGAAGATTTGAATAACCTGGTAGATGTGTACCATTGATTGTGTTGGCCAATAAACCAGCATGATAATCCTGATAACTTGCAAGCAATTCTTTAATTCCGCTACCTTCATCAGTATTTGGAATTAAACCTTTTTTATTCATTGCTTCAAATTGACCAATAACTTTTGCTGATTGAATTGGGCGTGTTGGATTGTTATAGTCTGCAAACCAGATTGGATTGCTTTGACCATAATCTGTTGTGATTTGTTTCCACACTTGGCCCATTTGATATTCGGCTTGACGGTTGCCAGCCTTGCGAGCAGCAGTTAAAGCATTTTGATAATCAGTATAATCTTGCGCTAAATCTTGCCATCCTTGCTTGACATACAAAGAATTAAGAAAATCTGTTGATGTTACCTTTGAGCGAAAATGGTCAAGCAAAAGTTTATTCTCAACTGCAAGCGCATCTTTGCCGTCTGCTACCTGTGGGATAAGGTATGGTGCAGCGCTAGAATATGCAGGGTTGTTAAGCAAAGCCCCATTGCTGTTAATAAAGTTTAATGTGCTGTCAGCCAATGGTACATATGCCCCGCTTGTGCCATTTTGGCTGCGGGCTAATGTGTAACCCAAAGCCCTGTTTGGATTGCTTGGCAAACCAGTTTGCTCAATAAACTTATTTAACGCACTAGCCGCCGTGTACTTCTGGCCTGTGGTTGGATCGGTTTGATTCAACAGGCTAAGGTAATCAGAGCGTAGTGTCTGTAGGTTCTTGTCATAATAGTCATTGCTGACCGTTGGAGCCAATGGCAAGAAGAACGAGAACAAACCTTTGATAAGCAAGTTAGACTTGGCATTGTCTTGGATCTTGCCCAAAATTTGTGCTTGCTCATAAGGTGGCAATGATGTGTAATTTTCTGGCAAATCACCATGATAATAAGCGGCAGCAATTGCTGACAACTTAGAATTGTACACAGTTGACTCACGCTCATCAAAGTTTAGTGCGTTAAAAACATCGCGCATGGTTGAGTTAGGCATGATTGTGTCAATAATGTTTTGCGCTGGATAACCACCATTTGCAAGATTAACAGCCTTGTCAGTCCATGGGAACATCTTAGATATTTGGTTTAATCCCAAGTTGATAAATGGGCTAACGCCAGGTGTTTTAATTTCTGGCAATACAGATAACAAGGATGCTGTGTTACCAGTAATAGATTCTGGCAAACCTGTAAACTGAGTCATGCCAAGGGCATTTAAGCCACGAGAAAGCGCATTGCCAAATTCACCCAAGATTGGGTAAACAATGTACTTTTGTCCGTTTGGATCTGTATGTACAAAGCCAGGGTTGTTCATACCTTGTTGGATCATTTGATAATCACGAAACGCCTGTGGGTTTGTCATAATCAAATTGCCAGTACGACGCAAAGCCTGCTCTTGAGCAAAGTAAAACGGAAAGATGTTGCGGTGCATAATTGCCCATTGGCTACGAATAGCAGGGCTGTGAATGCACGGAATCATATCTCGTGTAGCCTGAGTAGCGGACATGCGTACTGCTTCTTCTTTGCTCATCAAGCCCATGTTAACAAGTACTTGATTTTCCATACGACGACGGAAGTAAAAATCATTGAAGATAGGCTGACGAGAAATATAATCCATAACAGGTGTAACAAATTTGCGATAACCAAATTCTTCTACACGCTTCATAGAATCTGCGATAGAAGGCATGTGGCGCTTGCCCAAAATTTTAATAGGCAACGATGCTTGTGGCAACTGCTTTATTTCTTTTTCAGTTACTGGCTTGTTGTTGGCAATACGGCTAAGAATGCGGTTTTGGATGGTACCATCGGCACCGCTTACAAGTCCTTGCAAATGTTCAACTTGAGCCTTGGCAAAAGATTCTGGAACGGCTTTTGTGTAACCATCCATAGAACTGCGTAGATTTTGAAACATTGCAGGATCTTTAATACGAGCAGCCTGTGCATCAACAAGTTGAGCAAATCGTTGTTCTGCTGGCAAAGCAGCAAATGCTGGATTTGTCATACGGTTGAGATAATCACGAGCAATGATTCTTGACGCTTCATCATCAACAGCGTTGTTGATGTTGCGAGCATAGTAAAAATGAAAGTTAGGATCTTGCAATGTTAGTCCAGCAAGTTCCTCGCCAGGCACAGAACCATGACCTTTGGTTTTAGCAAATAGGTCAACATTGTCTTTAGCGCGTAATTCTTGGCTAACATTTGAGTTGTGCGCACCACTTACGGCTGGCGTAGGGCCAGTGCCAAGCACATCTTCACGCTCAACAATTGCGTTGATTTTGTCACGAACAAAATACGGAAGAAGGTTTGATTCTTTAAACTTGTTGGCTACCCAACCAACTGGCATAAAACGATAACGACCAGCAACAACAGAATTGGCCATATTGTTCCAAGATTGCTTGCTATCAACAGCCTTGGCAAGTTGCTTCATTCTGCTTTCTTGAGCATCAAGTTCTTTGGTTACTTCGTTAGAAGTAATTGGAACAGGCTTACCTGTTTCCTGCTCTTTTTCAAAAGCATCTTTGTCAGTCTCGGTAAGACCCTGATTAAACTTCTCAGTATGGTAATCCATATATTTGCGAGAAAGATTGTTTGTTGTGTTGGTAATCACGTTACCAATGTAACTAGCCAAACCACGACGCATAATTTGTTGTAACGCTTCACCAGAAGATACGCGCAAACCAAATGCTGTTGAAAGCAATGTCAAAGGTGCAAAAATTACGTTTGTGTAATGCGTAAATCCGTCATCAATTGGGTTGTACAAAGCACCATAAGCCTTGGCATTTCGCAATGCTGTGCGGGTAGCCTTAAGGTCAATAAGCGAGCCTTGATAGCGCTGTGCAGGAACAACAGCCATTGATCGTGGTGTATCGCCATATTCTGGCTTAATATCTACAGCGCCACCGTCTACGCCGTTTACTGTGTAGTAAACAGAATGATCTGAACTTGCACTGATGCTAGCGTCTTTAAGTTCAGAAAAAAGTTTAGATGCTTGAGCATCGGCCAAACCAAAGTTCTTGAGAACTTCTTGGTTAAGGCTGTGCATAAGGGCAAGACGAGCAGTATCATCTGGAGCAAAGATCATGGCTCCAGCATGTTCTACGGCAAGTTTGTGTGGTAACGCGTATGAAGCAATTTGGTACGCGGTGGTGGCAGCGCGTGGATCCGCTGGATCAAATTTTTCAGTAGATAACGCATTGGCTTCAGTGTCGTAAGACATCGCACGCTTGTTGGTAAAGGTACGAACCTTGCCAGCGAGGGCATTCATTACAGCGCCATTACCAGGCTTAAACAACGCAGGAGCATTGATTTTCCACATTTGCTCTTGTTTAATTTCGCCAGTTGTTTTGTCAACAACAGATCTAAACTTAGGAGCCATTTGCTGTTGACCAGTATTTGGGTCAATGATCGGATTGCCGTCGGCATCAACTTGCGGTTCCATGACAGCGCTTTTGCGAGGCAATAGCAAGTTAACTTGATCGTTATAGTTTGTTGCTTGCTCGCTGTTGCGAATACGATCTAAGCCCCATTTTTCGTTAAGGGCTTTAGCCATTGTGCGTGAAGGCAACTGCAAAGCACCAAGTGCTTGCGTAGATTTGTCAGCAAATTCTTTAGAGAAAAGCGATTGCTTTGCCAATTGGTCAAATTCAGTTTCGCTTTTAACTGTAGCCAAAGCCTTAACAAATGGTCTTGACCATTGGTTTGGTGCGCCGTACTTCATCTCGATAATACCAGCCGCTTTTTGCGGAGTATTATTTGCGGCAATATTTACAATATCTTGACGAGCATCGCGTTGCGCACGAGAAAATGGATTTGATGGATCCATATATTGATCGTATTGATCGGCGGTAAAAATCTTGCTAGAAACTTTATTGGTAAGAAAAGCGCTTAAACCAGTTGCGTTTGTAGCAAATGGAAGCGTGTTATGAATAATTGGCTGATTAGTAACAGAATCTAGTTTGGCAATTGGTTTGCCATCTGCATCCTTAATAACATTGCCAGCGGCATCAGTTTGGTTAACTACAGCAAGATGGTCGCCAGCCTTAAGTTGTGCGCCGACCTTGCCAAGTTTACCTAGTGGATCTGCAGCAAAATCAAATGAAGCATCTGAAATACCAGAAACGATTTGACCTACGCCAGTATTAGTATTGGCAAGCGTACCAAGTCCAGGAATATGTGAAAGCCCATGAGACAAATCACGACCAAAAGACACAAGGTAATTTGGATCAGTTGACTTGTCAAAAGAGTCTTTGTAGGCTGGAACAACACGGCCAAGGATATTGCGGCTTAATGCAGCACCTGCACCTGCGCCTAGCGCAGCGCCTTCAGGTCCAAGAAAAGAACCAATTGCTCCACCGCCAAGCACACCAATTGTGCTAAGGATGCCAGAACCAATACCATGATCCACAAACATGCTGTGGATAAACTTGTAATCTGATTCAACTTCTTGCAATGGTTTATTGGCCCATGACAACGCTGTGCCGAGGGCTTTGCCAACTACTGGAATATCAGATATGCCCTTGCCAATATCGGCAGGAATACTCTTAAGAAAGCCAAATAATCCACCGCCATTAGATTGTGGTTGTTGCGGTGCTGCTGGTGGAAGCGGCTGAGTAACACTCACTGATTCATCCCACCAATCATTTTATCAAAGGCATTTGCGATAACTGCGTTTGCTACATCTGGTGTAGATTTTAACGCATTTTTTAACCATACATTGGAATTGTATGTAGCGATATGGTCATCAATTGCTTGCGCATGTGACACAAAGTGATTAACTGCTGCAAGCGTATTAACTGTCTGCTGATTGCCAGACTGTAGCGCTTCGGCTCCAAGCGTTGGAGAAGCGGTAAAAAATTCTTGATTGCCCTTTACGGCATCATTGGCAAAATCAACATTTGGTCCAGCGGACATGTTTGCTTGCGTGGTTGGCTGTACAGGCGGTTGAGGTGTAATAGCCATGTATTACTTTCCTAGTTTGTTAGCAAGTGCCTGTAATTCAGGGGAAGCATCTTTGTTTGCGGCAAGTGCTTGCACGAGGTTCTTTGCTGATTGTCCACCCTGAGTCATTTGACCTGGTTGGATACCAATGGCTTCTGGTCCTGCACCAGCACCCATTGGACTGCCTGTTGTGACAGGCTCATTTGGGCGTTGTGTGGGAGCGGAAAGCGGTGTGACTTGTTGAGCCATGCCGCCTTGCTGTGGTTGTTGTCCACCTTGCTGTGCGGCTGCTGCAAGAGCAGACGGAGCAGGTGCATTGCCACCAAGACGCGTTGCGGACATTGGGGCTTGTGCTTGCAGATTCATTAGGTCCTGTCCATCGCCATAGTTAGGCATTCCAGCGACATAACGCATTGCTTGCTTTGAGGCTACGCTACCTGGTCCATCGGTTCGTGTGCTTAATGCACCTGGGAGTGATGGTGTTGTTGCTGGCTTTTGTGGGGCTGGCATCTACCTACTCACCTTCTTGTAATGTCTCAATGGTCCTAGCGGCATACTCGTGGAACGATTTTTTGTCATCCACGAAACTTGCTTGTGTATCTAACATGTGTGTTAGAACTTGAAAAAAGTTAGAGGCTACATCGCATAGTTCGGATGCAGTTGAAGCAAACAAGGCAAAGGCATCCCACTTGCTTAGGCTTGTAGGAGCCTTGCCCTGTTCATTAGTCATAACTTAGTCGCGTGGCTTTCCTGCTTCGGTGCCTGTTCCGCGTGTGCCTGAAGGCTGTACTGTGTACTTGATGTCTGACTTGCCAGTTGGCTTAACAGATGGTGCCTTCTGAATTGATGTCTTCTGTGTTGTTGCGTCTGATGAACCATGTCCACCCTGCAACTTAACGCTCACCTTTGGTGAGTTAAGGCTTGACTTGAATTGTGCCATTTTTTGTTTCTCCTATAGGGGTTGTGTCACACCAGGAACGTTAGGCTGGTGAGCGTCTGGCGACATTTGCAGATAACTGCGGTGCGCCAGAAGATGAAAGTCCTGCAAGTAGGTTTTGCAACGCAGATGGTTGACCCTGTGGTGCAGGTGGCATACCTTGCGGTGCGCCTGGTTGAGTAGGTTCCCCACCAGGAGCCTGACCTTGCGCGCTAGCGGCTGCAACAGGTGGGGAGACTTGTTGTGCAAACGCTTCAGACAAAACATCTTCGATGTTGTCGCCATTCATACGGCCCTTGATAGCAGAAGCAATTGCCATTAACGCCTTTGAAGGATCTTGTCCTTGTAGCGCAAGGGTTGGGATTGCATTTGCATAAGAAGTAACTGCTTGCATAAGAGCATCGCGTAGTTCTTCAACTTCTACTTTTTCTTCTTCTTGGGTGACGTTCATATCCCAAGGCATTTGACGGCGCAAGAAGTCGCGTGAGATTAACTTATCTCCACGAGCCTGCAAGCCAAAGACGAGTGCGCGGTTTGGATCTAGTCCAGCCATCATGCCGTAAGACACATCGCACCAGTAATCGCCAGCAATGTCTTTCTTAGGCGTGTAGGTAATCTCGTAAGGCGCACCAGCAGTTACGCCGCGTACTTCCTTTTCAACATCACCAAATAGTTTCTCGTCCATCTTAAAGCATAAACGCATAACGTGGCGGAATGTCTCAGCAAATACAGCCTGTGCTGTCTTAACCTGTGTATCAAATCCACCCATCAGGGCTTCTACGCCACGGCCTGTAACAATAGAACCTGATTGCTGACCTAGACGGCCTTGTGGGTAGCGTGAACCTACACGAAGTTCTTGATCTAGTTCGCCAGTCTCTTGAAAGATTCCGTTAGGAATGTCAAGTGATACACGGCGAATCTTCTCTGGGTTGGCAGAGCGGATAGTCGCATCTGGACCAATTTCAATAACGTTAACATCTGAAGGCAAAGCAAATGGAGCCTGTACAGACTTTTGTGCTGCTTCCAATTGGAATGTTGCCATGCGTGCGCGAGCAACCTGTACCCACATAATGTCATCAAACTGTCCGCGTTGGTTCTCATCTGAGTCAACGCCAGGGCGGATGGCAAGGGCAATTGGTAGTTCATCAAGAAGGTTGGCTGCACGTTCAAGCACAAGGTTGTTACGCTCAGGGATAAAAAGAACTAACTCGTTCTTATCCTGATAGCGATATACCTCAAGCATACGCTCTGAGTTGCGGTTCTCATACTTGGTAAGAATCTGACCTTCAAGTTCTGGAAAGTCGTTGCATAGTTCGCGTACAGACTTCTGGTAGCGCTTGGTGTAGGAGAGCAACTTGCCAAACCGATCAAACTCAGGGTATGAGTTGATTGGGTTGTCAATGCGAATCATTGGGCGATTGTTTTCCCAATCAGGCTCAACAATAAAAGCAAGCATTCCAAAGGTCAAGTAACGGTCAGCACCTGAATACATCATGGTCTGAAGATTGCAAGAGTCGCGGTAGCCAGCGACAATCATGGTGCGCTTATCAGCACGTTTTCTTGCACGATCTGAGATGGCATCGGTTGTGTCGCAGTTGAAGGCAGGAAGCGGAGCAATAACTTCAGCCACATCGCGGGCAGCAACGTCAATGAAGTTTGCCACCATAGGCTTTGGATATTCTTCAGAGAACATGCCAGGAAAGACTTGTTGGATGTCACCTTGGCGGATAGCCATAAGGTCAGCCCAACGAGAGTCGCGGGTGTGGAACCTATCCCGCAACTTGCGGACTTTTACGCCCAACTCGTTAATATCTATTGCCACTTATGTATCCCCCGTTAGATGCAAGTTTCTCCTGCATTTGTTGCCATTCTTCCAAGTTGATTACTTTGCGTGAAGCCAACTGGTTGCGAGTGGCAAATGGATTCTTGACGAACGTTCCGCCATATGCGCCTACTTGGTTGATGTAGTCACGCATCTGCGTTTCTGCAAACCAGAGGGCCATCGGACCGTCTTGTTTATTTTTAGTACCTGCTGACCAAGTAATCAATTGCTCGATAAGAGCCTTGATATGTTCGTTATCGGCTCGTGGCAGTTCCAAGAGATTATTCTTTTGATGCTTGCCTTGGCTGTCAACAGAGCCGAATAGTGGTGCCATTGAGGCTACGCCAAATTCAGCATCCATCTTGTTCGCACCTGTGTAGTGCTGAACGAGGCGAATGCCGCGTGAGGCTAAAAATTGGTTGATCTTTTCATCTTGTGTCAAGAACAACTGGAAAGCGTTTTTCTCAATTACCCACACCTTTGGCTGATACTTCTCAGTCCAGTGAAAGATCAAGTCTCTGATCTGCTGTGGTGTAGGTGCTGGCATGCGCGATGCTTCTAGCAGGTAGCGCTTGCCTGTGGTTCTATCGCCTGACATGATGACAGAGAATGTGTCACCTGACATTGCTGGATCCATTGAAGCAACAATGTACTGACTGTTCAAATTATCTGGATGACCAGGTGCGCCAGGGATAAGCGGGCCGATGGCTCGCATACCTGAAACTGATCCGCGTACGCAGTCAGGGGCAAAGATGGCGGTTGACTCAACATCTTGCTGCTGGTAAACCATAGCCCAAGTCTTTGGGTCAATTAAACCTCTGCGACGACGAAGGTGTGGACCAGACCAGCGCGGATACAATCCATCTTCATCCGCTGGAGTTTCATCAGTATCCCATGGCCGATCAGACTTTGGCCATAACGTGATCCACTTTTCAGGATCATCGTCAAATTCGAGTACGGCTGGCATAGCCAGATATGTCCACGGGGACTTGTTATCTGGGTACCGTTCAGGGTTACGCATTTCGCGGTATAGATCCATAGGATCAACGCGGGTACCTACGACGAGGATCTTACCTGTCGGACCAACACGAGTTAAAACTTCCTGTTGGATCCATCGGATCTGCTTCTCATATTCGCCAGCGTTGGCAAGAGTCACACAGTCATCAAGGATGATTAGATCGGCACGCGCACCGTAGATCTGTCCACCGATACCAAGGGCTTGGACGGTAGGATCCTTTTCACCTGAATCACGCTCAAGGTAGATGGCATCTTGCGTCCACTTCTCAGCGGTAGCCTTAAAGCCTTCGGCGGGAGCATAGCGACGCTGAAGTTCTGCCCACTGCGGACTGGTCAAGCGTTGCTTGATGGCGTAGAGAAATTCCTTGGCCATAGCCTGAGTCTTAGATACAAGTTTGATTCTTACATTGGGATTTGTGACGATTCGATATGTCACATAGTCAATGGAGACTGTCATGGACTTGGCATGCTCAGGTGGCATGTTTACTAAAACGTAATTCTTAAATCCTGGCTCATAGGTCATATTGCCGTGAAGCCAGGCTGGCTCACCTTCCTCAAGAAGTGAGGTGATGTTGCGCTGGTGAGGAAAGGTCTGGGAGTTTAAATACTTAGCCCGAAAGTCCTCGAACGATATGTTCGCGTCATCTTCGCTGATTACGCCTTTTCGCTTCTGGATGACGCGTGAAAGATCCACTGCTTCTTTGAACTGCGGATCGGAAACGCGATAATACTCATACGACTTGACGCTCTTGCCGACTGCGCGGCAAGCGTCTTCAATCTTCACCCCATCGGCAATCAGCGCGATAAGGCGCTTCTTTGCCTCTGGGGCGGATAAAGTTGCCTCTGGGGCAAGTTTATAGTTGTTTGACTTTGGTTTAGCCATAAACCTATTTCTCCTACCGCAAAGCGTTGCCTATGGGCAACCCTTGGGTTGTATTTGGGGGGCGCCTGCAGCGCCTAACCCTATGGGTTAAAGGCAGGCCGTAGAGCCTGCCATTGGGTAAACCGTTGTTCGTCTCAGCGGCGCCGTTCGCTTGAGGCTCACTCTGCCGTGAGCCGAACGGACAGGGCTGTTTTGTTTTAACCCCTATATATACTAAGGCGGGATAAATCGCTTTTATCCCTACTTGGACCGTGTGATGTTAGTCACACATAGTAAAACCGCAGGTCAGAGTCTATATTGGTTTAAAAATAATTGCCGTTTGAGCCTTGGCGCCTATATTTAGAAAAAATATTTTGGTGGATAGTAATAGTATAGATACACCCACGTTAAAAACCCTGGGGTTGAATTGTCCGATTTGCCCGATTTATTTGTCGACTTACTGGTGAGTAATGTCCGATTTGATAGCATTTTTTTGTCCGCATTGTCCGAATTGTCGGGGTGGTTTTGTCGGTTACTTGCGGGTATTGTCGACAATTACGCCCGCATTTGCGACCCGTTTTGTCGACTTTTGGGGCGTTAAGTTACCGATTAGTAACCTTTGGCGGGCGTTTTGGCGTGTTGTCGGGTGATTGCGGGTGGACTGTCCATACCCGAACATTTGTTCGACACGGGAGCCTCGAACTAACCCGAACCGAACATCTGTTCGATAAGCCATTGGCAACCCATTAGCACTCACGGGGGCAGACTGCCAATATCACAGGCTTTCAATTGGTTGAACATTCAACTAATTACCTGCCAAATTGACCCGCAACACGCCGAAAAAAATATTTCTAAAATGGTGTTGACATTTGCAAATTGTTGCCCTTAAACTTGCGCTATCGGCAACACCGCCGAACCTATGGAAGGGTTAAAAATGAGCAGAACCTCACTAGATACAATTAAAGACGGCTACGACTACGAGAATCAAGCCTGGTACAAGGGCGGAAAGTATGTCCGCTGTGGACATCCTGACTCAATGGATTGCAACTGTTTTGGCAAGATCAACGAGGGTAAAAAAGTCATCGTGACACCTGCCCTCATCGCTCACCTTGTCTCACAATTCGGGGATGTGGCATAAATGGCACACAGCAAAAAGCAGGGACAACAAGCCTTTGCGCTAATGCAACAATGGCGCGAGGCGGGCGTACCCGATCTAATCACCTCGTATGAGGCTTATCGCCTCACAGAAGGCAAGGTAGGCAAGGCTAACAAGTCGAATGGTATGCGCCTTGTTGATGTGGCACTAAAGGCAGTAAAGGCGGGCAACTAATGCGCCTTACAACACGCGGGCGTTTCGTTGTCTGGCTCTTAGCCGTTACCGCCCTATTCTTGACAGTGAACTATCTCAATCACCATTGGACAATCACAACCTGCTCGCACACTGCCGAAGGCGTAACGTGTGGCACAACATGGAAGGATTAATCATGAAAGAATTAGCACTTGCTGTGCATAGATACGCGCCTGGATTAGATGAAGTAGACAAGGTAAAATTCTGCATGTATCTCATGAATAAATACGGGCTAGATGACTTGCAAAACTTAAACCTTGCTAACGAATGGCAGGCGTACAACAACTAAGGCGAAACGGGCTAACGCCCGTCTAGGCGTATCGCGCCTGCTGATGAGCCTAATCATCTGATTAACACCCTATGGAAGGGGCTAGAAATGGAAAACACCTACACACCGCAACAACAATTCGCACTTGATGTTGCGATGATTCTAGAAAACGACAAAAAGTCATACCAAAAAATTCAACAACGAGCAAAAGAGATTCGCAAGCACTCGAATTCGAGTGCCTCGCTACTTAGCGACTTTATCCGCGAAATGGTCGAAAGCAGCGTAATTAACGCAATGAATGACATTGACAATGTAGGACATTGGCTAATTCGCGAGGTAATGTTTGGGTGGGGCGTCGCGCCTTACGACATCATTGCTCGCGAGATTCTCGCCGAATTGGAATTAAACGAACCGTTCTACACTCTCGAAAAAGACGGCGCGTACAAGATTCGCGGTACTTATGAAGACATTAAGCAGCAATTGGAAAAGGACGGCGAGTAAATGACTATCAACTACGAAAAGACTTTTCAAGGCGCGTGGGTGTTGTCTGCCTCTGTCGGTGGCTACTACGAACGACGCCAATTTATGGGCTACACCAAAAAAGAGGCAACGCGCCTATTCCGCGAATATGTAAAGGGGCTAAGCAAATGAAAGGTTATTTTGTAGAGGATTTGCAGGGCAATTACTTTTTCCAGATCGAAAATTGGGGGCTATTCGCCACTCAAAAAGAGATTGCCGACACTATCCGCGATTTTCCCGACTTTCACGACGGGTGCGAAGAAAACGAGGATTGCAACAACGACAATTGCGCAATAAGCAATTTGCCAGATTACGCCCTTTTTGAGATTTGGCAATTTCGCCCACATCGTGCCACACCCTCGCAATTTGAACGATTTGGCTACAAGCCCAGCGACATTGAAAACGATTGGAACGACGAAAGCGACATGGCATAAATGGCTAAAGATAAGTTAATTCTAGCCGTCGCGCTTACCTGCTTATTGGATAACTTTCAATTCGATCAAGAGGATTTTGCGGATTTTGATTTTCAAGAACAGGACATCATCAACCTAATGGAAAGGATGAAGGTATGACACGCCTCGACTATTGGAAACAGCAAGCACGAGAGGCAGAGGCAGATTTTTATCGCCTCAACGCTGAGCAGGACAAGGTGGACGAAACTGTCACCGCCCTGGTTGATCTAATCCGCGCCTCTCGCGAAATGGAGAAGATAGAAGGCAACCTGCCCGAATGGCTATAACAGCCTCAATCTATCAGCACGACTACGAGGCGGGCGAGTGGGTGACTACTTGCCCGACTTGTGGCGTTGTTGCGTATTATCCCACCTTGCGGGAAACACTCAAGCAACACATTAGACATACACGTACAAAATGTCTAAATGGGTATTGAAAAAATAACCGATCAAGCCGTGTAAGTCGGTTAAACCGATCAACTACGCCCGCGCATACGCCTTTGGCAGCGTATCAAGCCCCTTGATACGCGTGACGAGTGAATTGCTTGCACTTCACTCTCGCAGCGCGGGTGTTTTTATTCTTGACAAAGCCGTGAAATACGGATTAACTACCACTACCGCCCGCGCAATCGTACGGGCAACCATGAAAGGGAAACTAAGTGAGCATACGCGAACAAAACACGCGAGTATTGCGTGACATTGAGAAGATTACAGAGCGAGCCTTGCACGAAGCGTGGCTTACAGGCTACAACCAGGCTATCTACGATATGAACAACGACGTAGATGTAAAGGCAAGTGACAATGAGTAGAGCCGCCTGCTACGAAAACGGCGTTGATCCTGATATTTGGTTCCCCGAAACGATGAAACTTCGCTCAGAGGTAAATAAGCGGATCATTGTAGATCAAACAGAGACGAAAAAGGCCCTTCTCGCTATGCAAATTTGCGAGACTTGTCCCATAAAAAAGAAGTGTGTTGAAGTTGCTATGCAAGATATGTCCAGCATAGACTATGGCATATATGGCGGAACTTTACCCTTTGAAAGAAGAAAGGCTATTGGTGCAACAGGTCGCGGATCAGAAGGCGACATTTGGCAGCACAACCTTCGCGCTTTGGCAACCGCGAAAGGCTTAACCCTAATAGATATTCCCCGTAGTGAAAGGCCAACATCATTTATACAAATGTACCTCGAACAACGCCCAAGACGCGCCGAGCAACCATCGGATTCTTCACCATCATAGTGATGGCAGTATGGCTCTCAAATAGCCCTACAAAGGCCGCAAACGACCATCTCACGCCCGCTAAACCCTTTGCCCATACTTTGTACTTACGGCAAGGCGGCAACGCTCGTCAATGGCGTTGTCTCGTGAAGTTGTGGACAATGGAAAGTAACTGGCGAGTAGCCGCAGTGAACAAGGATGGCGGGGCAAGAGGCATACCTCAAGCCCTGCCAGCCAGCAAGATGGCGCAATTTGGCCGCGACTATAAGTATGACTACCAAACACAGATCCGATGGGGCTTGCGTTATATCAAAACTCATTGGAATAATAACGCCTGTAACGCTCTGGCACACGAGAAGCGTGTCGGGTGGTACTGATGGACATTGAGCGAGCAAAGCAGAAGATAGAAGATGCAAAAACATCTGTGCCATTGAATCATAAAGACTACGAATGGATGGATGGATTTAACCACGGCCTAGATTGGGCCTTGCGTATATTGGAAGGGGATAAAAGCGCATCATGACCCACGACGAACTATTGAAGAAAATTAAAGCGCAGGAAGAATACTGGACTAATCTCGTTCACTACACCAAGCCTGAATTTTACGAGAATACAGTTGACCAGCGCAACGCATGGCAAGCCTTGAAGGCTTTGGTGGAATTACACAAGCCAGGCGAAGTGCAAGGCACCTGTAAAGCGTGCGAATTTCACGAATCTTTCTCCTGCCCAACCATCAAAGTTATTGAAAGGGAATTGGCATGAACGAATTACCTACAGTATTTATCCATATCCTTGCCAAAGATAAGGCAGATGTGATGGAGTATTGGCTAGAGCAGAACCTAGACAACCTAGATTATCCACGCGACAAGATTTATCTACACTTTCGCACAAATAACAACAACGATGACACAGCAGCCATCATCGAAAACTGGATCTACGAGCAACCAATCCGCGCTGCACGCGGATGGGAGTCGGATGAGCATATGTTCCAGTGGAAAAGTATTACCTTTGACGATAGCGACATAGATGTGCCAGTGCAGAACTACGGCATACACGAGTGGAATCCAACGCGCTTTAAGGCACTGGCAGGACTACGCCAAGAAGGTATAGATGAGGCTATCTTTTGGGAAGCAGACTTTTACTACACCTGCGATGTGGATAACTTTGTTATCGGCTCAACCTTAAAGCAACTGGTCAGTTACAACTTGCCCGTAGTAGCCCCTCTGATCCGCTATGCAATCGGCAAAGAAGAACATACACCTTATGCCAACTTCCATAACCTAGCCACGCCTAACGGCTATTACAAGGACAATCACGCCTATTACTCAATCCTCAACGGCATCGTACGCGGGCTGATCCAGTGTGATGTGGTTCACTGCACCTATCTTATCCGCAAAGATATTCTTAAAAAGATAAGTTATGTTGATGGGACAGATGATTACGAATATGTTATATTTAGTCGCAACTTACGCAAACTAGGCATTCCGCAGTATTTGGATAACACCAAAATCTATGGATACTTAACGCTTGATGAAGATGTAGCCGCTTGTAAAAAGTGGATGGCTACATTAAAATAGATTTGCCGCTCGCTACCCCTTCCAGGCTTGTAGCGGCAATAAAAAAGCCACCGAGATTTATCGGTGGCTTTTTCTTATTGGGTAACTTCCCCTATTACCCAAACTTATTCTACATCAGGTACTTTAGCAGAGGCTGCAGAAAGTGGAGCAACCCCACCTGACGCTGTTTTGTAATAACCATACGCACCTTTGGGCAAGGTAAATGGCGCAGTGGGTGTATTACATTCGCTGTACGGTGCTTTACCATCTGCTTGATAGAACGATGGCCAAGTAAAATCTGGTGCTATGCAATTGGTCTTAGCAGTTGCAAGCGGGATGTTATAGCAAACTGGCGATACATGGTCGCAAATTTCACGCAACCACTGACGGCCATCAGGTGCAGTTGCATACTGGTCAATGTGAGCATCTGCCAGCATCTCTGCAACTTCGTGCATAACGACAGTAGCGACGCCAGGTGTAAGGCGTGCAGGGCTGATCTGCTTACCAAGCAAGACAAAAGGCTTGGAGTATGTGCCAAGATAACTGCGCTTGCCGTAGGCATTAGAGCGAATATACGCCACTGGATTGTTAAGATGATCTAACTCATGGTAGCCAAGCGCAATACTGGTCATGCTTGCATTGGGAAACTTATCCACAATCAACACATTCCAGTCACCATCCACAGGTGCAAGGCCGTACTGAACTGTATAGCCAGGCAAATTCCACGCCTGACAGACTTGCTGAACAAAGATTTTAACTGCCTGTGTAGTCAGAAATGTATCCTGACTTGCATTGGCCGATGTTGAGTCATTGACGATGTTGATTACTGGCATTGCTATCTCCTGATGTTGTCCGTTGAGTAAAACCCGTCGGCATTAAAGCGGACAGGAGCCGCGAAAAAGATTCGATCCATAAGATTGTCGCAGTGCATTGGGGCGGATGACTCCGCGTGGATTGATCGTTCAACTGTTTCCTCTACTCCGCACTTGCCACACTTGTAGTCATAACTAGGCATCTGTCTCTACCTCTCGCTCAAATGGTGATTGTCCACCGAGATGATTGTTAAGTCTGCGTAGCGCACCATCCACCTTGCGGTGAGCAGTAGTATCGCTTACTTGTAATTCTTCCGCAATTTGAGCAAAGGTCAACTGATGCTCAAACTTCAACTGCAACACATCTCTGTCCATCTCATCCAACTTCGCCATTGCACGGCGAATGTCGAATAATTGTATGACATAGTTGCCACCCTCAGCAGGATTGCCAGAACCAGATACACGCTCACCATCAATCTTGTGAGTCTCAACCACATCAGACCAAACAAATGGTAACAATTCAGACAAAGTGATAGGCGAGTAGTACGCCTCATCTTCTAGCGAATAGCCAAGTGATTGCGCTTTGCGCTTGCGGCAGTATCTATCAGCATGGCGTGAGAGTGTCTTGCCCAACTGCTTTACGCCACCCTTATAGGCTTCAGCATCCTGATCTGGGTCAAGCCACTCACGCACTTTCTTCTCACGACGCAATACCCATACCAAGCATTCCTGCTTAACATCGGATACATCGAAATAGGTATGGTATTTTCTATGTACGATACGCGCAACTTGCGAGGCAACTGCCTCTGCCTCATCAAACCAATTAGCCATAGATCGTCTCAGGTGCGTGTAGGTATTGTTGCTCTACTGCATAAACTGGCGCACGCATAGATGTGTTGTAATACTTTGAATCTTGTGCCTCGTATCCATACATCCAACCGTGGATATTGGCGGTATAAAAAGTAGGCAAAGTTACCAACAGATACTTGCGTGCTGGATCATCCTTCTCTGTGATGAGCAATTTGCCCGTGGCATAAGCAGTGGTGCGTACCTCAAACTCGCCCACATCACCCATCTTACGCTCTGTAAACAAAGCAAACGGGAACTTATCTTGCCAACGGGCAATCGCTATCTCGCCCAAGCAACCAGATATCTCGCGTGCAACTTGTTCAACCCAAGTGGGTGCATGACCTTGTGATGCGTCATTTCCTTTGGCTCTGTTAAAGTTAAAGCGTGCGACTGCTTCAATCGTAGCAAAGGACAAGTCTCCGTGAGACATCTTTATCTCAATCATGATTTAGGCCATAACCCTCTCTCAACCATCAAGGCGATGACTGCGTAATTAGCCATATCCTTAAAAGAATCTTCAATAGACTCATGCTGCGGAGTTGAGCCACTGTATAGCAAGTTTTTAAGACGCTCAAACTTGTCACCAATACGCACCATCAGGCCATTCATTGCGCCACCAAAGGCGTTGTTGACATTGCCAGGGCCGTAATCGGCTTGCTTACTGATAAGTAAGTTGCCAATCTCATCCATTACTGACCAGACGCCTGCGGCAAATTCCTGATTGGCGGTATTTCCACGAGCAATTGATTTTGGTTCTGAATGGATATAACCTTTAATCCCGTAGATTGTATTAATTTTATCGCTTCCGCCAACTCGTTGTTCACTCATCGTCTCCCCCTGTCGGATATTCTCCAGCATAATAATAATTCTTATCTTCTTGATCTAATTCGTAACAGTGTATCATCTTTGTACCATCTTCTCGATACTCAACCATTTCAATTGAGTCAAGTACCCAAAGTAGATGAGGCACTTCGCCGCCATCTTTTGGGCCATAAATAAACTGTGGCACTACTCTGCTTCGTCTTCTATTTCCCGCAGTATGTACTGAACAATCTCTGAATTATCTCTTAGCGCATTGAGGAAGTGGTAGCCCACAATGTCGCACATTTCTTCCAAGTCAAACCGCTTGCGTGTTGAGAACGGCGTCTCAAAGACAACGGCATGGGTAATCTCGTGGACAAGCACGCGAAGCATTTTGTCCTCTGGAATGTCAGGACGGATGTAGATTGTATTTGTATCTGGGTCTGTCAAGCCGTAAGCATCTGGGTCAGTAAGATCGTATTTGATCTTATACTTCATACCAGAGATGTGAATAGACTTAGGCTTATTCATAAGACTTTTCCCATCCGAAGATAATTACTTTTTTATACAACCAGATAGATCCAGAAAATTTACCAATGCGAATGCCATAATGGCCTTCTAAGCCAGGCGGCTTTTTTTGGTAGTAAATTCTAAATCTCATGCGGCTATTCTATCAGTAAACCAGTCGGCTCCGTAGGATAGCAACACGTCGTTCACATCCTCGTTGTCGGGCAACATGACGACAGTAGCCCTGTCAAGGTCTTCCTTGATCCGCTTGGCTAACTCTTGGCCTGGGTTGCGGCCGTCTTCTTTAACATCATTGTCAGCAAATATGTAGATATTTTTAAATCCTTCAAATAACTTTGGGAACCAAGGCTTCCACTGAGAAACGCCTGCAACGCCCACCGCTGGTACTCCGACAACACCCGACAGTACAATAGTATCAATCTCGCCTTCGCAAATGGCGATAGTGTCAGAATACTTGTGCAGATCAACAACATTAAATAGCCCCACCTTTTGGCCAGTAGGGTAAAGATACTTAGGCGTGTCGCCATCAATAGTCCTAAACTTCATTCCCACAACGCCTGTGGGCGTTTGGTACGGGATAGACAACCTGCCAACGGAATGCTCATGTCCAGCACTAGGCTCCACGACGCTTCCAAGAAGGAACCGCTCCGCCACTTCCTTTGTTATGCCCCGCTCCGCGAGGTAAGAGGCTGCCTGTGGTGTGAGACTGCGTGAATAACGCTCTGCTGCTTCCGTGAGCAAGTTCTTCTGCTCTGCGCTTAACATCTCTAAACTCCTTTAAGTTTTCCATGCGTGCTACGACATCGTAAACATCGCCGAGGATTTGGCAAACTAGACAGTTGTAGCCCTGCGAGTCTAAGTTATAGGCTGCACTGGCATGTGAATCATCGTGCATAATGCACTTGCAAGGTATCCAGCCGTGGCGGTGCATGATCCGCACCCCGTAATGTTCTAGCACAGTGGCTAGATCAGGCTTACTCTCCACTGGTTACCTTGATCCATTGCTCTAAATCTTGAATAACCCAGGCATTCTCCATGCCGCCCATGCGACGCTTAACAATCACATAGGCGGGCGGAGTGGCTTCTAACCCACGAGCCTTGGCGTAATTGGCTGCCTCAACGGTAGCCTCACGCCAAAACTGCGGTAGGTCCATCTTCGCTGTTGCTTTCAGTTCAAAGACATATGGCTGTCCCGCAACCATACAGACTATATCCCCTTCATCATCCTTACCAGCAAGGCGTAGCCGCTCTGCTAGTAACCCTTTGGAGCGAAGAAACTTTAATATGCCAACTTCAAAAGATGACCCTTTGCGCTTGCCGTATGTACTCATAATTTGGCACCAATCCATTGAATGACATTGACTGTCACAGCATTTCCCATCTGCTTGTACCTATGGCCATCTGCTTGACCATCTGTCCAATCATCGGGAAAGCCTTGTAGTCTTTCGCATTCAACTGGTGTAAGTTTTCTAATAATGCTTGCATCCTCATCTGATACAGCCACGCCATGAATTGCTTGCGAAGAACTGGTCAATGTATAACTCGGATCATTCTCATCTTTGAAGCCACTCCCACTTGGACCATTGTGTAATTGACGACCAATCATGCCACCGTGCATTGGATAAACAATTGCCACATTATTTCCCCCCGTTCCCCATCTCGCTGTAACTGTGTAGCAAAGATCATCTTCGTAAACACGAACATCACCTACTCTTGTTGCATCAACAATGTAATGTTTATTCGAGGACAAGATGACCAGCGCCTAAATCTTGATTAACTATTGTCCCATGATGATACAACTGGGCTGGTAAGGTACTTGCTACATCCCGGCCATCTTTTCTAAGACTGATTGGAGTGGCGTAGGCAAACACTTTCCTCTTTTTTCCACTCGGCGCAGTATCCCCTCGCAAGCCTTTTGGCTCAACGAATATCGGACTGGCACTTCGGTCTGTAACACTTCCGACAACGAAGATTCGACGACGGCGTTGGGGTACTCCGAAGTATTGGCTGTCCAAAATTCGCCATTCAATGTGGCGATACCCTGAGTCGGCCAATGTAGTGAGGACTGTTCCAAAATCGCGGCCTTGGTTGCTTGATAAAAGTCCTGGGACATTTTCCAAGATGATGGTTTTTGCGCCAACTTCTTGCGAAAATCGTATGGCGTCGTAGAATAATCCACTTCTTGTCCCAGAGACTGCTCCAGCACGCTTGCCAGCGACTGAAACATCTTGGCAGGGGAAGCCCCCGCAGACAATGTCAACTTTTCCAATTAAATCAATCTCCTTTGCCCATTCAACCGCTGTGGTTACATCGTCATGCAATGGCACATGCGGCCAATGCTTTTTAAGTATCTTCTGTGCGTGCTTGTCAATCTCAACCTGACCAACACAGGTATGCCCTGATCGTTCAAGCCCTAGATCAAATCCGCCTACACCTGCAAAGAGGCTAACAAAGGTACTCATAGGCCAAGCATCTCAATAATGTCGTGCGCTTCGCGCTTGAGTAGAAATTTCTTAGCCAACTCATAATCCTCTGGTCTAACATTGATGACCATGTTTTCTAGTTTTGCTGCTGAAGTAGTAAAGTCATTACTCATTGCATATCCTTCCATGATGTTCCAATTGCTTGGGCTGCTCTGTCAGGATAGAGAGTCATACGGCTTGCATCTGCCCACAAAGTGACATATTGCGAACCATCGGCACTATTCTTAGCAAAGCGATTCTTAACGCAAGCCACACGAAATTCACCTGTCATTGACACAAGTGCCACTGTCAAGATCATCTCTGGTAATTGTGCAATCTTTCCTTGGATAGCCTTACGTGCTGGTGGCACATCAGGCCGTCCTTCATTCTCTGTCGTGTGATGAAGTAGCATTACTGCTGCATCAGTCTCACGAGCAATGTGGTGCATCGCCTTGGCTATCTCACGTAGCCCCGACCATTCATCGTTATGAAGCGATACCACATTCATGGCGTTGTCCACAATAATCATATGTGGATACTCGCCGTATGCTTCTGCGTAAGCACGGATGGATAGATCAATCTCATCCAGCGTAGGGGATGGGCTAAAGTCAAACTGTAAGTGTTTAATGCTTTCCAGTTCTTGACCATAAAAGTCTTGACCTGCACCTGAAGCAAAGGCTGCTTCAACAGTAGCAACTTTATGTCCAGTAACCATCGCCGCTGCACGGATTGCAGTCGTATAAGCATCCGTATCTGCTGATATGTACAGCGTTGGCACCTTCATCTGCACTGCCATGTAAAGGGCTAACAATGACTTACCAGCATTTGGCTGGCCTGCAATCATTGTCATCTGCCCCCGCCTGAACCTAATTCCTTCCGTTACTAACGGCTGAAATAGGTCAGGCAGTAGCGCGTAATCATTGGTACTTTTCGCTGCCGCTTGATGTAAGGACAGCATATTAAATTATCGAACGAACTTAGGCTCGCATTGATCGGCTGTACCCTTTGGTGATGGACAGAACCAACCCTTCCATTCCTTTGGTGCGCCTGGCTTAGACTCACGCCACACTAGCGCACCGTGCTTGCAATGACCTTCTGGAATTGCAACTGGTGCTGGTGGTGTGAATGAACCATGGCTCACAACTTGTGCGTTGAATGATTGTGCGACAAGACCAGCGGCATTACCTGCACCACCAAGTGAACCTGCGGTTGCACCGATGAGTGTTGCTGTGTCTTGAATTGTTGCAAGTGATGCTTCCAACTCTGCTGCATTGTCTGCATAGATGTTGATTAATGTTCCGTCAGCCAACTTGAAGTTGACTTGGAACTTTGTTGTTTCTGCTGCCATTTTTTTCTCCTTATTTTATTTCTGCTAGTGGGTCGTAAATCTGTGCTAATTGTCCGCCGACGGCGTAACAATAGTCTTTAACACCGCATGTGCTACATGACATACCGATGTTTGGTAGAAATATCTGCGCCTGTAGTCCACGCTCGAACTGGGCAAACATCTCTGTAAAAATTGGGATGGTCCAACGATCTAAACCAGATGCTTCCTCAAACTCAGCCTTGCGAGCAGAGTAGAAATAGCCCTTGCTTGGACGGATGCCAAATGTCATCTCCATGCAGCAGGCATACACACCCAATTGCATAGATGTTTCTGGTGTGTAAGCACCAGTCTTAAAGTCAACTACTGCAAGTTCACCTGCTGGTGTAACTGCAATTAGATCAGCAAAGGCTTTGATAGGCACTTCACCAAACATGTTGTTAAATTCAATTTCAATACCAGGAATGCCCTGTGGTGTTTGCCAAATTTCAAAATGGCTTTCTTGCCACACATTGATAAAGTCGAAGAACATTCTCTTGCCGTTCTCGTCCCACCATGCGCCATTTTCTTTATCAGGATTGGCTTTAGATGATCGTCCACCACGACGCCAATCTTGTGGATTGGTACCGCTCTTAGCCTCAACCTCAGCAATCTGATTAGTAAAGGCTTCTTGCCAAATGGCATCCCATGTCATTCTGAAATTTCCTGTCCGAATACAATCTCTTGGGCTTTCTTCAGACCTACAATTGTAGCAGGATTAGTCTCAGCCTTAATCTCTTTCTGAATTAAATCAGATAAAGCCTTACGCATAAGCACTTCTGCCTCAACGAAAGCCTGTTCAAAGGCAGTCTTGGTAATTAGTTGTGCGCGTTTCTTACCCATTGTCTTGCTCCAAACTTGCTTCAAGGATAAATAAGTCTAAATCTTCATCGGACATATCTTCCAAGCGATTTTCCCATGCCCAACTAGGTACTGCCTTGCCAACTTCATCAGCAAGTTCAGTAACCATTTCCTCAATCTTTTGAGCAAGATTTGAAATTTTTGCCTCTAGGTTCATAATGCGTTGATATTCTTTTAGTTCTTCTTTAGTTTCCATTATTCACAATCCTCACATGTTACGTTGTCGTTATGCCAGCAATCGCTGTCCCAATCGTACAAACTGTTCAATTTCTCTGATGACCAACTGTTGATCCAAAGTAAAAATCTCTCGTATATGCGCTGGTACATTATTCGTCCAACTTTGGCATAGGCGCAACTGCGAGCGAGTCACATAGCGCACACCGCATATCCAAGAAATAGATGCCCAACTCACCGTCATCGTCAAACTTGCACTTGACGTTCCACAAGTCGCTACCACATGGACAGACACTGATTGGACCGAGTGAACGGTAGTCTGCTTCTGATCCTGGTGTGGCTCTAAGGTCTGCAATCTCATTGCTCATTTCAGAAAGGTACCTCAACTGTCTTTGAATCGTCTTTGGTCTTTTCAAATTGTTGTAGCAGAAACTTCTCTGCCGCTGCGTGAAACGCAGATCCACCAACGAACCACCATGCAGGTTCACTTGGTGCTTGTAAGCCACGCTCTAACTGCCATGCTTTGCCACAGCGTAGCCATGATGTAAATGAACTAAATGATCTGTGATTTACTGTTGTTTCTTTCATGGCTGAAATGTAGCAGTGCCTATGAATGGCGTGTCAAGTCAATCTGGCAACTCGGCGTGTCACATCTGCCGATGGGTTGAATTTGCAATTGGGTTAAGGTTGTGACTATAATACGAGCGAAGCGAGTGCGGTTAAACCAGGGGAGCCAGAGGCTCCTGGTAGGCGGCAAAGCGGATAGCCCCGTAGGGTGATAGAATTAATACATGGCTCAATGGATCCATCGCTTATCTGGCGTTGACCCGACGGCTCGTACAGCCATTTGCAGGGAATGCGGGCCAATTAAAATCAAGGTAGTAAACCTTTCCAGTGGCAAGAAAACATTTCGATGTATGAAAAGTTACAAGCGTCATAAAACCCCGTGGAAGAAGTTTAAGAAAGACAAGTGCGAACATTGTGGCTTCGTGCCAACCCATCCTTCACAACTGGATGTTGACCATATAGACGGCAATAATAAAAACAATAGTCTTAAAAATTTAAAGACATTATGCGCCAATTGCCATAGGCTAAAGACAGCAATTTACAAGGACTGGAACAACAAAATAGCCCCCACCGCCGATGGCGATGAGGGCTAATTCGTGCTATTAAGTTTTACTTTGTTGGTGCTGTTGTCTTGAAATGCTCGTAAGCACCGACAACTACTGGTCCAAGTACTGCGACCAATGCTCCCCAAGCAACTGACTTGAGGTGATGATTGCCTGTCTGCCAGATGGCAACAGATGCAACAAGCAGAGCAGATAGATAATGCTCAAGTACCTTTTTGCTGATCTTCATGTTTCTCCTTATGACTAACAGGCAAAGCCTGTGCCATAACTATAGCATCTTGGTTTTAACCAGTTGCATATAGGAAGCCCAGGGGAAGTTGGCTCCTGGGTCTTGATGCCCACCAGCAATCTTGAAGGCGTTGGTAATGTCAACATGTCCACAAAAGCCAGACTGTCCTGCGACAATCTGCTCAGGTGTTAACTTGACTGCAGGTATTCCATGCCTCTTGGCTATATCGGCCGTGAGAGAGGCGCTGAGGGCCAATTCTGCGGTGCTGTAGGCGTTAGCCCAGACAGCAGGTGTTTGTGCCGCATAGCCCGCATGCTCAACGGATATAGACTCTTGGTTCAGGTCATACTCATCCACAGCCCATGCTGTGTCTTGCTCGCTAACTGACTGGACAATCTGCTTATCGTCCACCATGTAGTGGGCAGAAGCCTGTGGGGCTGATGAGCCTGCAAACCACAGGGCTACCTGATTGGCACGGCCTTCAGACTGTGGCGTCTCCATTGTGTGGATGACGATTAGTTTGACGGTCTTGCCACCACGACCAGGCGAGTAATGCTTAGCCTGTATGAATGGGTATTTTATTGCCATATAAGTCTCTCTGCTAAATCACCTGGATTGCAAAGGTCTGCCTCTTTACAGATGGGATGGCCTGCCTCTGCGTAGCATTCTGCTACCAGTTCAGAGCAGATGTAGCCATCATGCTTTGCAAGGTAATTAATAATTGCGTGTGGGAAAATCTTGACGCCTAACGCACGGAATGCAAGCATGACAATGATGCCGAAATTGTATGGCCGTCCGACTGTTGACTTGGCGTGAACAACAATCTTTGCTCGCTCGTCATCGGATAGTTCTTCATGCAAGTTCCATGCAATGCGTGGGTAGTTTGTAACTGGGCTAATAGCAACGCCAGTAGGATTGGCTTCAACGACTTGATCATCACCAATGTAGATAAACGCATGGTTCCAGCGTGACACCGTTCCTAGTTTGATTAGTTTGGCAAAAAAGCCATTGCTGCTTACTACTCCATAATCACCAATGCGTGGCTCGTATGTCATTTGTTGTCCTCGATCAAATCTTCCAGATGCTCAATCTCTTGCTTTTCAAGTTTGAGGATGTGGCGGATAATCATGGCATCACGCTTGGTCTGACCGATCAAGGCAATGCCGATGATAAGTTCAACTGTTACTGCAAGCCATGAGGCAAGATTCATCCAGAGGATGTAGTTGTGTGTGTCGTGGAACAACTCAGGTTGCGCCCACCACACAAATGTCATGCAAGTCCAAGCCAATACAAAGTACCAATTGCGGATAAGTCCTTGAATCTTCCACGAGATATTTTCGCTAAAGGTCAAAACATCTTGAGTATCTGGGTGGATGTATTTTTTCTTAAAAGGATTAATCATCGTGTCTCGCCTTCATTACTGCTACATCGGTCTTGATACGTTGTTGGTTTTTAATAAGGTCGTCAACTTTGTTTATCAAGCCAGTCTTGCCGTCGTTGTATAGCGCATACTCAATACGGCTAGTGCGCTTGTCCATCTCAGAAATTACAGTGCCTAACTTCTCTGTTTCTTCTTTAATCGTCTTAACAATGTAATGCCTAAAGAGCATTCCAAGGGCAGTCATTACACCGCCAAATACGAAGAAGTAGTAGTAAATCGTGCCTGACAGATTCACTTGGTTTGTTAAACTATCGCTGACTGTTTTAAGCATTGCAGTATTCCTTATATGTTAGACGACGGTACGGAATTGAAGGTTAATAACGCCGCCAAATCCTTGGAAGCGACGATCAGAAGGAGCCTCACGAGTAAAGGAAATGCTTTCAATAACTCCACGAACAGTCTCGTTGTTTGTAAAGTCTTGCAAGATAACTACATCGCCATTTGACTCAATAGTTTCTAGCGCAGATAGACGCTCAATTGCTGCGCCTTCATAGCCAGTAACCATGTTGTAACGATCTTCTTCAAAGTCATAACACATAAGCGGTAAGGTGTAGATACGCTCACGACGCACCGCTGGTAGGGCTTTAAGTTGATAGCCATTGAATGAATCTTCTTGGCCAACAAGTTGTCCAGATTCTGGATAGAATGTAAACTTCAAGGCAACTGATTCTTGTGGAATATTGTTTGCCGCTGCGTTTAGTCCAGATACATCTTGGGTAAAATCAAAACTGCCATTGACTGTAATAATGTCTGTTACTTCACCAGTTGCAAGTACGCTGCTTAGTTTAAGCGTGCCAAGCATAGGCAAAGTCTCACGCATCTTGACCAACTCAAAGTGCTTATCCTCAAGAGTGAAGTAACGGATCTGACCAGTCTGTAGATAGCCACTAGATACAAGTGTGTTGGCTTGTTGATATACGCCAGTGCCTTTAACGCCGATAACAAGTTGATTGGTTTGACCCATGACGCAGACGGCTGTTGCCTCTGCTGTAGATGGCACACGAAGGTGTGTAGCCCATCCCATTTGCAAGGTGCCAAAGTCACGGCTTAGGTCAATCTTGATAAGGCCAGATGAGTATGTGCCATCGCCATTGTCTATGTAGTTAGAGACTGTGACATAGGCAAAACGATCATTGAAGGTAAGGTTGCGGCAAGGCAGGCCGTTAAGGACTGTTGCGCTGACAGGATCATAGCCATTGGTTACAACGATCAGTGGACCGTAGGTAATGTAGCCGTTGGATACAAAGCCTGATGTATCAATGGTGCCGATACGTATGCCCTTGTTTGTGCCAAGCACAATAAATTTGCCAAGGTATGCACCCATGCAGTAAATCTGCTCGCCAGTAGGCATGATGGCAGCCTCAAGGCTACGGGTAAGTAGCGGGATGTTACCCGTTGTTGTATCTAGTGCGAGTCTAAATATTGAAGAATAAGAGCCAGCATAACCAGAGACGTAAATATTATTTGGGCCTTCACAAACTGCCGTCCATTTCCATGATGCGTTTGGATGTACATAGATTGGTAGATTGTTGTTGCTCGCCAATTGCACTGTACCTGTGGCAGAGGCGTTGTTAGATACTGCAGCGTTGTTGATGAAAAAAGTAAACTGTGTCTGGCTAGGTACGCTGGTAACGGTAAAGGTGCCGTTGTATGGGCTGCCTACACTGGCAAGTGTTACCTCTGAGCCAGTTACAAAGTTGTGAGCAGATGCAGTTGTGATGTTGGCGTTGAAAGCGCCATCAATGTATGTTGAGGCAACGTTGTATGAGTTAACGCTGTTAACCTCGAACAAGGCATTGTTGATGCCTGCGATGAGGCGTTGTTTAACCCAACCCATAACGCCTGTGGTAACAGTGCCAAGGAATGATGGATTGGTAAAGATCAATGTGCCGTTGGTTGCATTGGTCAATGGGCCTTTGTAAATGCCTGTGGCATTAAGGACATAATAGTTTTGACCATCTTGGGCAAGGGCTAGGATGGTACCTGAGCCGCCCCATGTTAGGGTTGTAGTAGCACCTGCAGATGTGGTGCGTTGCAAAGTTGAGCCAGTTGCTGTCAAGTATAGGTTGACGCCAGCGGCGTCTGTGCCACCAACCATGAGTGGCGTAACGCCACTGCCTACTGTGATGTTGCTGTTTTGTGTTACATCTGGGAGTAGTGTTACTCGACCAATGTTAAATACATCTACACCAGCGGACTTGTTAAAGCGGTAGCCAACAGTCTCGCCTTCAACTGGTTCTTCGTAGCGAATGCCAGCGCCGTAGTGAAACGAGGACTGGCTGCGTAGCCACCAACCTGTGAGCGTCTGCTCACCTGGTTCTTTCTGTTGGTCAATCTGTTGCTTGCGATACTGGGCTGTCTCACGCTTGTATGGATGCTCACGGCTAATGCCAAGGAAGAACGGCAAGCCAGAGATGGCACAGTCGTAGTTGTTGGATGTGTTGACATAGGTAGAGCCTGCTGTTGATGGTAAACCAATCGAATCTACAACTGGTTCCGCAATGTGGATAAAACCATCAGTCATGCTTACTCCTTATGTTTGTTCCAATAAAAAACCCCGCCATTGCTGGCGGGGGCTGTAATAATGTATTGCTTGATTAACTCTCTGTGGAGTTAGCCTGTGGGGCTGAGTTGGCTGCAAGTGTGGCTAGATAGGCTTGGTAGTCTGAGTTGGCAGGGTCGGTAGGGATGAACCAAATCTTGCCATCGTCATCAGTTCTTTTAACAATTTGACCCGATTCATCTGTTATCAATTCGTATTTTGTCATTCTATAACTCCGCGCTTAGTTCAATATAAGAATTTACAGAAGATGCGTGAAATAAAAAGTATGGGCGATACTGAGTTAAACCGCTTGATACTGTTGCTTGAACCAAGCCACCACCGCTAGAAGTTGCAGAAGCAGCAAACAATGCCATAGCGGTTGTAACAGTAGAAGTAACGCCATCCCAAATACGAAAATCGGTTTGACCGCTGAAGGAAAATGCTGCCGATGTTCGCTTGGGAACTAATGGGGTTATTGGGAAATAAACGCTTGTTGTAGATAAAGCCACGCCTGTTGCCATAACACCAGCCGAACCTGAATCTGATAATCCCTGTCGCTCGTAATACCGCTGGCACAAGGCTAACTCTCCTTGAAGTGTGCCACCTGCTCGGCTGAATGGTGTGGCTACTGAGCCAACTTCAATTTGGCATTGAGCGATTTCGTAGTATGCACCGACTGATGTTTGAGTTGTGGTTGGGGTAAATTCAAACTTCAAGGTATTAGCAGTTCCATCGTTAGGAACTGTGAGGGAAGTAGTCAATGTGTACCAGTTGGCACTACCTGTACCTGTTGGCATATTGACATTTGTAACTGATGCTGAGCTAATTCCTGTAAATGAAGCGTTTGCGGCAGCATCAATAGTTGAACTTTTTAAAACGGAGAGGGCAACATCTCCGATAAAGGAAGAATTGCGGCGAATCTTGGCAGATATTGTGACTGTCTGCCCCTGAAGTGGAACGACATTTGCGGTTTCAATAATTTGGGCTGCATAACAAACACCTGAAGCATTTGTTGCTACGCGCATACAGTAACGGCTACCAGCAGGAACGCCTGTTGATTGCTGACTAATTGTGTGAGAAGAGGATAAATTGTGATTCCATCGGTCTAGTGAGTAGGCAAATGCACTTGAAAGGGTTACCGAAGTACCTCTTTGTGCTATATCAAACCCACCATTGATGATGAGGTTCTTTCCAGCCACCAAAGGAGCCGCTGCTCCTGCCGAGTTTTGCTCTACCGTACTTGTAAGTTGTGCGCGTGACATTATGCACCTGCCTGTGGTGTAGAAGAGTTGGATGGGAGTGTG
>Ga0214172_1000126_pt1 | contig 41793 bp, 40 predicted proteins | sample TroBogEpilimnion_29_FD_153010 | JGI IMG/M metagenome (GOLD analysis project Ga0214172, IMG submission 153010) | Freshwater microbial communities from Trout Bog Lake, WI - 12JUL2007 epilimnion | ecosystem: Environmental > Aquatic > Freshwater > Lake > Epilimnion/Euphotic zone | place: Trout Bog...
ATGCACTAGTTGTTGGTCTGTAGTATGTATGTAGGGAGTTGCTCCTACAAAACAACAGGGCCATAAGTATCCTAGAGCGTCAATATAAATGCTTTTAGTTTCCTCAACTTCACATTTAATTGTAGCACTGGCAACTAATTCTCTATAGTTTTCTACAGTCTTTTTATCTACAAACACTAATTTTTGTTCTGTAGGATTTTCTAACCGATGGGTTACATTCCCATTTTTATCGTAAGCATCAAACCAAGGGTTGCCTATAAAGCGACTAGTTTGCTTTTCATAGAAGCTATCAAATCCTAAATCCTTAGCCATTTGACGTGCAGATTCTAGTTGATGTTCATTGTGTCTAAATGTAATAAAGTTCCAGCGGGCTTTGCCGCCAGCATTGATAAATGTTTTAGCATTGTCAATAATTTTATTAAAGTCTGTGCCCACACGATACAGTGCGTGAGTATCTTCCAATCCATCAATACCAAATTGTACAAGATGATTGTCAGGTAATGCTGCGGCTAATTCTGCCCACCACTTAGTCGAGCGTAAGCTACCATTGGTATGGATATCAATCCTAATGGTAGGATTATTCATAACAATATAGTTGACAATATTGATTAGATCATTGTTAAGCAATGGATCACCGAAGTTGCCACACATAGTAATAGTATGTAGCTGCTCTACTAATCGACTAGGCACCATTTTAACAAATAATCTAAGATCAATATCTCGAACCTTGAGTAATGGATTTTCTTGACCACCGTGATGATTGCGAGCGCACATCGGACAACTAGCCTGACAGTTAGAACTAAGCTCTACATGAAGGGCGCCGATTTCTTTAAATTTATACATTTTCAACCCACTGTTTATCGATTTTAACATAGGGACTATCATTGCTACAAAGCACTATACAACCAATAGACTCAGCAGAATTCCATTTGGATTGCCATAATGTCTGCCACGTGTTATCGTCTATAATATCTTTAATAGATCTGTTGAGTGCATTTATATTTTCTGTGCCACCGAGCTCGTCAATAAATTCAAATACTTGTTTTTGAATCTTACCACCAATGCCGATATTAGAATACTCGTGATATAAATTATATTTTTCTAATATAGATTTATCATAGTTAGTATAGATAAATGCTGCTAGTATGCAACACGGCATAACTGTATAGCAAGCATCAATATAAACTTCTCGATGCCTTAAGGCAAAACAGTCTATATCTGTTTTATTAGGCCAACTTGGGTATGTTTCTAAATCTCGGCTATTAACAAAATTAACAATGCTAGCTGTAGGTTTTTCTAGATAGTGCGTTGTAGTCCCATCTCGATCAACCACCGCAAATTTTTCTGTTTCGAATCGACGGGTGTCTTTAAGTTTAAACTTTGAAAATCCTAAATCCTTTGCCATCTTTTCTGCTTGTGCTACCTGATGTTCATTGTGTTTAAATCTAATAAACATCCAAGCAGCATGTCCACCAGCAGACATGTATGTCTGCGCATTATCAATGACTTTCTGCCAATCTGTTCCTACACGATATAATGCGTGAGTATCTGCTAGGCCATCTAGGGCAAATTCTATCGTATGATTGCCGGGCATGGCTTCTGCTAATTGCTGCCACCATGCTTTAGGCCTAGCACTGCCATTTGTATGAATTTCTACTCTTAGATTAGGTGCAGTATTTTTAATATACTGACACATTTTTATTAGATCATTATTAAGTATAGGATCACCAAAACTGCCACAAAAATTAAGTTCTTTTAATTGATGTAAAACTTCTGGACTTATAATACGAACAAAGTCTTCGTACGACCAATCATTAATAGTTAACTGAGGATTTTCTATACCGCCGTGTATGTTGCGTGGACACATAGGGCAACTGGCTTGACATCGATTAGTTATTTCTATATGGATGCTTTCTAATTCATTAAATCTAAACATTCTTATGCCCTATAATCATATAGCGTGTATACATTTGAGTAGGCAATTCTCCACTCCATAGTATATCGATATTACTAATTGATTCAAATTCTTTGAGATCCTTGGACCATCGAATATGTTCTGGTATGTCATAGTTGTTACTTTGTAATACAATTAAACTAGAAGTTGGTAAGTTAGCTAGCCATTGATCGTATTGATCCTGTGTAATATGTTCACAACTGGTATTAATTATAACATCGCTTGTAGATTCTACATTGCACATGTCGTCAGTGATAGCTTTAAAGTAACCATCCTGTTCTTCTATTTTATTCATCATGGTAGCTATCGGTTGACAACTAGGATCTATATCTATACTACGTAAATATTTTATTGCAATATCGCTTTGAAATAGCAAACTAGCTAATACTCCTACCCAACCGCCGTGTATGTCTACACTCACCGCGCTAGTGATAAAAGGTTTGATACTATCAATTAGCCATTCTTTACTCTTAATCTGACCCTGCCAGAAAGCATCCATGGTCCGTATAGGATCCGGGCTTTGACGGATGGCCTGCATCCAAAAATGTAAGTGTTCTAGATCAACTTGCATTTTGGTATCTTTGAATCTGCTGAGCTGACACAGGTAGGTGTTTTACATTTAGTTGGGAGATCAAAAAGAGTAAATCCATCTTCGAGTGTTCCTAGTATATCATCGTGACAGCTATATGCCCTCTTGACTTCGTTACCTCGTATTATAACACTTTGCCACCCAGCATGGCAATGCCAATCGGTGAACTTGTTAAAACCAAATGAATTAAATCGTTCTGCTTGATCAAATAGATATTCATTACCATCTGCATCAGAGAGCTTTATTTGATATACATCTTCGCCCTGTGCCCGTTGTTTAAATCCAGTTTGCATTGCTTTTATCATGTCATCAGTATAGCCATCAACTATGCGACTAGCAGTAGGATCGCTTTGAGGCTTTAAAGTTACATTAATTCCACGACCATGGAACTGTTCTAATCGATCATATAGTCCCCAGAACTTTTCCGGAACCATGACTTGATTAATAGTAACATATATGCCATCGTTTATTAATTGCAAACACTTATCACCAAATTCTTGTTCTTTAGCAAATTCTTCATGATAGCTAGCTGTAATACTTCTGCGCTGAAGTACTTCGGTTGCTGTGGACCAATTTTTCCACCATTTTGGACCTGGACTCAAATTAGTAGTCATGTGTATGCTTTGATATGGAGATTGGACTCCATCATCCAAATAGGTAATTAGATTAATTAGATCTTTGTAGGCTGTAGGTTCGCCACCTGAAAAACTCCAGTGGAATTGGCTAAATCCATTTTGGCGAGCTTGCCGTTTAATTTCATCAACCGTTTTTTGGTAAAGCTCTAATGGCTTATGATCATTATAGTCGGTACGTGCATATGGCCAACAGTACGAACAACTGTAATTACAAAATCTGCCCAATATCCAACTTGTGTTAAATAATGGACGATCCAGCATTGTCTGCTGTCCAAAACGAGTTATTTTATCAAAGGGTATGGTTGAGAAGTTCATTGACAGTATTTACATTTGATAGTATAATTATAACGTAGACGTGAGTGGAACGGTATACCTCCTCCCTAGCATTCGTTAGGGAGGGCCAGGGGCTAAGTCCTAGACTGCCTTTGTAGGTTCGAATCCTACCGTCTACACCATTTTAATTAGGCACAGAAAGGCATTGTATGAAAAAAGTATTAGGTATTTTATTTTTAATTAGTAGCGTGGCGCATGCTGGTTCTTATGATAAATTTGATGCTACTCATAATATGAATAATCAAGTTGCTATTACATGGATCCAAGTTGATGATGTGAATAAGGCCTGCGAAGCTGAAAGCCGTAGAAGAGGCAACCGTGGATTCGGTTATGCTCTAGAAGCCTGCAGTTTTTGGCCTGCACCCGGCGGTCCAAAAGTATGTACTATTATTACAAAGAAAAGTACCGATTTAGATACATTAGGTCACGAAACTCGTCACTGCTTTCAAGGCAATTGGCATCCTGAAAAATAATGAAAAGTTTAGTAGAAGATATTTGGCGTGATGACGAGATTCTAAACAAGATCCGTACTCGCAACGACTATGCTCAAAATCTCTATGCGGCATTTTGCAATATGCAATGGTGCCCACGTGATTTATGGCCCATGCTAAAAGAAGAATATTGGTCCTGTAGTTGGCGTGCCGCAGGCGGACTAGTATCTGACTTCATAGGTAAGGGCGACTATATGGATTGGTATTGTAGTGGCATGGGCGGACTAAACAGTGACTATAGTAGTGAAGAAACCGAAGAAGAATGGCGTGCTAGGACTGGCTATATTTCCGAAGGTGTTGTAGCAGACGAAATTGAAGTAGATTTAAACCGCCTAGGTTGGATTCCAGTTCCATGGAAATCTGATTAAATATCTTGGTAAATACTGCTATGAAAGAATGGACTACGTTTATAGAAGAAGATGAAAATGGGGAACTTGTACTCCCATTGCCAGACGGCTTGCTCGAACTACAGGGGTGGCAGGAAGGCGACGATTTAGAATGGACTGATAATGGTGACGGTAGTTGGTCCTTGTCAAAAGTAAACGAATGAGTAAAGACGATTTATTAGAATTAACAGGTGTAGTAGAAGAAGTACTGCCGGGTAATATGTTTAGAGTTAAAGTAGAAAATATGCCCGAATTATTACTTTGCTATATGGGCGGCAAACTTAAACAACATAAAATTAGAATCATTGAAGGTGACTCAGTCAAATTAGAAGTTAGCACATATGATCTGAGCAAGGGCAGAGTAACTTATAGGTTATAAAATGAATAGCATTATGGAAACTGTCTGTGCTGTATGTAATCGAATACTAAGCAAGACTGCCCAAGGTATAAGTTTTCAAAAATTGCTAACTCATATAAGACGAGAGTTTCGACAGCAACACATAGATTTAACTATTAAGACTCATCGAAAGAAAAAACTTCCAGAAGAAGAGTTTTATGTTAATGGGTATTATGATCCAGAAAGCGATCATCATAATGAATGCCCAATTGAACTAATCATAATACATAATTTTCCAACTCATATTGAGTGGTATCCGGATCACTCTAGAGATTTCCTAATACAGATTTTTGATACGGTAGTACATGAATTGCGCCATCAGAGGCAAGCTCGAAAAAGAAAACTTAGATTCCATTCTCACCCAGGTTCTAAGCCAGAAGAATACTTATCGGATCCAGATGAGATCGATGCATATTCAATTTCGATAGCGATCGAACTTACTCGCACTTTGGGCAAAACTAGAGCATTACGATATCTACATAGTCCAACTACATTGAGCCGATTCAAACTTAATAACAACTATGTTAGTCCTAGCTTGTTTATGTATAAACAAGAGTTTCAAAATCCTCAAGATCCTGTTATTAAAGAGCTCATCAAAAAAATCTATATACGTCTTAAAAAGGTTGACACAGATTGTATCTTCGTGTAAAATAGTAACATTAAACCTATTATCAAAAGGCAGTATATGATTACACTTAAACAATGGATGGAAGTTGCTGACTATCGCATCACTGAAGGTAGTGATTACATGTGGGATTGTTATGGTAAAAATGCCTATCGTTTAGATGCGTGGAATGGCGATCACGATGGCCACAGTGTTAGTATTTTGTTTGACACGAAGACTCAAGAAGTCTACGAAGCTACCGCTTATGACTATGCTAATCAGCGTGCTTATCGCTTAATGAATTCCGATTGGGTTAAAAAGCACAAGAAAGAAGCTAAACTTAGAGAAGTTGATTATAAACAAGCGTGGGACGATGTCGAATATACAGACTTAGAGCTCGACGATGATTGGTTAGAAAAAGCCAAAGCTATTGTATCAGGCAAGGCCTATGATACTCGTGTACAAGTGCCCTTGGTGTTAGACAATGATCAACTGTTTGAAATGATGCGGTTGGCTCACGACCGCGATATTACTCTAAATGCACTTGTAGAAGATATACTGAAGCAGGCAATTAAAGGTGAACTAAATGAAAATTAAAGTTGTATCGGATCTCCATATAGAGATGTCCGACATTGATATATTCAATGATAATGATTATGATGTACTGATACTATCGGGGGATATCTGCGTTCTTCACGATCTCAAGGTATCACCTGTTTCTGTTGCATGGAATGATGCAGAGGAGCCTCTGAGCAAGCGAGCTAAACGCGGTCTGCGTTTTGCTGACTTCTTTCAACGCTGTAGTACTAGATTCCCACATGTGGTCTATGTAATGGGAAATCACGAACACTACAATGGCAAGTTTGATCAAAGTGCAGATATATTCCGTAAAATGCTCGACGACTTACAGTTGCATAATATCTACTTATTAGACAATGATACTAAGCAGATTGATGATGTTTATTTTGTCGGTGGCACGTTATGGACCGATATGAATGGTGGTGATAAATTTACCATGTATCATCTAGAACACTGCATGAATGATTTTAGTGTTATACGTATTGCTAAAGAAAACTTTAGAAAATTCCTGCCAGTTCGTGCTATGGCTGAATTTCATAAGACTAAATCATATATAAGTCACGTGATTGAAAACTTGCCCGAAGATGCTAAGGTAGTAGTGGTTACACATCATACACCTAGTTTCCAAAGCGCACATCCAAAGTACGCTGCCGATACTCTAATGAATGGTGGATATCACAGTAATCTTGATCAATTTATTTTAGATAGACCAAAAATTAAACTATGGACTCATGGACATACACACGAGACATTTGATTACTTTATTGGTACTACTCGAATAGTATGTAACCCGCGCGGTTACGAAACTTACAGTTTTGTAGAAAGTACAGGCTGGAACCCAAATATAACAGTGGAGATTTAAATGACAGACGAAATTGAAATCGTAGAAGAACAACAGCAACCAATCAGTGTAGGCGACATGTTGCGTACAACTAGCCAAAATACCAATAATCTGTTGTTACAGATGGCCGATCATATTGACAAACTAGAAGAAGAGATAGTACAATTAGTAAATCGTATACAAGAACTAGAAAGTCAAAAATGAAAATTGGATTGAGCTTTAGTCGATGTGTCCTTGACATTGTTGAAGGACGCATTGAATTTGACGATATTTTAGTTATAATTGCTCGAACAAATTTTAATCCACACATTGATGAACAATGGGCAGATATTTGGGAAGGTTATGCCCTAGGTAGCAGCCCCATGAGTAATCCAGAATGGTTCGATCACCAAGACAATGAAGACCAATTCAGAACAGTAGCTAAAGGACTGTATGATAGTGGCAAGTTGCATCAACCGAGACAATTTGAAAATGGCAACCCAAGGCGTCAACCGTACTATTGGTTAGAAGCAGTTTTACCTAGTATTGAATTAGAGTCTAACCCAGCTGCTAAAATAGCCTGGGATAAGTTTCAAAATATAGCAGGTTTGACTAACGTGAGTCTAAATGAAAGTGTATCTTGAAATACCTTGCAATTATTCTAACAGTATTATTAGTAGGGTGTGGTAACTCAAACTCTACTGATCTTACCTATGAAGAACTAGTACACTATCACACTGATTGCGATCTTGCAGGTTCTCAGCTAGACCGCCTTAAAGCAATACAACGTGATAAAAACTTTGATGCAGATCCCGACAAACTCAATGATAGTGATCGTGCCTACAATGCACGATTGAAAGCTACTATCTGGTGGTATGCTTATAGCTGTGATAAATCATGAAACGGCTACTGTTACTAGCTCTGCTTGTTAGCCAATCTGCCCTAGCCGATTGTAATATAAACTCAGCTAGCCAATTGGCTACCGAGCATAAGGTCGGACCAATCGAGCATCTAACTAAAACTATCAGCATGGGCGTATGTACTGTTAGTTTTGATATTACTGTAGATGGCATTCCACATCACTTGACCGAAACCGAAAAAGGATTGGAACAAGAAGAGAGCCTATGTTATTATGCCAAAGAGCGAGCTCGTAAAAACTTGCTTTTAGATTTGGGTGGAGAATTTAAAAGCGAAGCTATCACTACTTGTCGAGAAGGAAGCGATGTATCGTCCAAAATAAAGATTGGCGATATCATTTTGGCTAACCAAGTCCGACCTAGTCCGGTTAAAAAAGAGTTTATGCATAACGGAACTAAATGTCGTATGTTCCAAGAACATTACGCCGTAGAACGTCAGTTGCGGACATACAACGGAGTCATGTGCCAAACGGACAATGATGAATGGCTAGTAGTTGACAAGTGGTAATAGAGATGTTATACTATACATGTATTAACACACAGAGAAAGGTTGTAAAATGAATCCGAACTATTTGATTAAAAATATCTTGTGGACTATTATCATAGTAATGATGCTAGCGATAGTTCTGTGTACAAGTGGTTGTGGTACAGTTGCCGGTTTGGGCAACGATATTTCAGGTGCCGCCAACTGGACTAAAGATAAAATGACTGGAGATTCTAAATGAAAAAAACCCTACTACTATTACCTATCGTTGCCGCTTTGGCTGCTTGTGGTACTACAGACCCATACCAAAAACGTGCAGACAACGAACGTGCTTACAAAGAGCGCCAAGTTGAACGTGCTATTGACCAGGCTCCTAAATGGATGATAGTTACACCAATTAGTAATTCAGCAGTCTATGCCGCGGGTACTAGTGCAAGCGGTGACTACTCAATGGCTTTCCAAAAAGCCAAAGCAGATGCATATGGCAAAATCTGTATGACTGCCGGCGGAACGGCTAGTCAGCGTACTAAAGTATATAAAGCAGATACAGCAGATTCCAGTTCAGAATATTCAGAAATGATCTTGCGTACTTCATGCAAGGAAGTAGATCTTACTGGCGTCGAAACTACTGAGAAAAAGATTGTTCCAGAGGGTAATCGTTTCCGTGCATACGTTCTAGTAGCACTACCTACAGGTGATGCTAATATTCTTAGAAAAGCTAAAGATCAAGCTAAGTTGAATGAGATTGCGGCTCGCCGTGCTCCTGAAGCATTTAAAGAATTAGACAACTAATAGCTATGGAGTTTTTTCAGCCGCTACGTGATGACCTGATGGTTCAACAGCAGATCTCTAATTCCTGGGAGCATATGGTAGGAGTTATCATGCTTAATCAGACTGGACGTAGACCAGTTAAGTTAGCCCTACCAGAATTCCTTTATTGGTTTCCTACTCCGCAGGCGTTACTCAAGGCCGATCCGGACTTTGTCAAAACTATCCTAGCACCCCTGGGCATGATGACTGTGCGGTATAATCGATTAATTGGTATGAGCCGAGACTATTTGACTTGGGATGGCGAAGATGCTACAATGCTGTACGGTATTGGAAAATACGGATCAGACAGTTATGAAATATTTTTCAAACAGAATTATACTGTAGAGCCTACAGACAAAGAATTAAAAAGATATTTACAAGAGGAAATAGGATGCCAAATTTAGTACCAATGGTTATTGAGCAAGAGGCTCGAGGTGAACGCAGTTATGATATTTACAGTCGTTTATTAAAAGATCGTATTGTTATGCTGGACACAGATGTAAACGAGCATTCTGCTAGTTTGCTAGTAGCACAGTTGTTATTTTTGGAAAGTCAAGGCAATGAAGATATTACTTTCTTTATTAATAGTCCAGGCGGCGTTGTTACTGCTGGTATGGCCATTTACGATACAATGCAATTCATTAAACCAGATGTTGCCACAGTCGTTATGGGACAAGCGTGTAGTATGGGTAGTTTGCTGGCTACTGCTGGTGCTCCCGGCAAGCGTAAAATGCTTCCAAATGCTCGCCACATGATCCATCAGCCCTCGGGCGGCGCAGGTGGACAAGCTACAGACATGGAAATTCAGGTAGCTGAAATCATTAAAATGAAGTATAATTTAACCAGCATTTATGCCAAGCACAATAGCAAGGGCAAAACTATTGAACAATTAATGGCTGATATGGAACGCGATAAGTTTATGAGCGCAGAAGAAGCCCTAGAATACGGTTTAATTGACGAAATTATAACGAAACGCCCGTAAAACATGTAATAAAATGACACTCCTAGTATACTATAAATAGTTTTACTAGGAGTGTTATTGTGGCCCAGCTACCCTTTAATTGGTCGGAAATTACTGCATATGACTTATATTCCATGTTCTACTCGCTTAACGGCGAATTAGTAGGCAAGGATTTATCCCCTAGTCAAATCCAGAAACGAATTAATAAGGGTATTAAACCCTGGTTGCCCATTAAGTTACGCAAGTGTATTCATTCACCTACTACTAAAGGCTTTATTTTTCTAGGCGGCGTTTATTACAGCGATTTAGATAAAAAGGGAAAACCGGCTATCGAAATCAACTTTAATTTTAATCCCACAGATAAAAAATTGAAGCTCACACCGTATCGTTTTAAGCGTATGTGTGTCCGATTTGCAGATGTAGTTCTTCACGAAGTAGTACATATGCGCCAATTCCGCGCTCGAAATTTTAAAAATATCCCAGGTTATCAAAGCACTGCAGAATTAAGTAAAACTCGCAAAGAGCAAGAATACTACGGTGATACTGATGAAATGGGCGCTTTTGCATTTAATACTGCTTGCGAATTGGTTAGACGTTTTGGATATGATCCTACAAGAATTAGGCATTACTTAGATTCAAACGAGTGTCGACGCCATAAAAATTCAGACTGGCGATCATACTTAAAAACGTTTGATTGGAACCATAATCATCCAATTATACGCAGAATGAAAAATTTGATTATGCGCCAATTAGAAAATGCTTATATTGGTAAGCCATTTAAAACTAATAATCACTTGACATACTAGCTCTAAAGATGCTATAATAACTAATATAGTTATTAGAAAGGTCTAAAATGAGCGATCCCTGCCAGTATGTTATTTCAACCCTAGAAGATCATCCTAGCCGCTTAAACAAAGAGGCTATTATTCTTGCTCAAGCAGAAGCAGGCAATGATGAGCTATTTGCTGGTATGCGACTAGCATTAGATCCTATGACTACGTTTGGTATCAAACAAGTAAAGGAAAAAACAGATGAAGACGGCCCTGGCTTACCTTGGAGTGAGTTTACTTCTATTCTGGATGGCTTTATAAATCGCACAGTCACCGGCAATGCCGCTCGTGATACCCTGGATCAGATGATAGCACAGGCTACTAAGAGTCAATGGAATGGATGGTATCGTAGAATCCTAATTAAAGACCTACGTTGCGGAGTTAGTGAAAAAACTGTTAACAAAGTGGTGGAGAAGAAATATGCTCAATATACAATCCCTGTGTTTAGTTGTCAGCTTGCTCACGATAGTGCTAACCATGAGTCCAAAGTTTCAGGCAAGAAACTTATTGAAGTCAAGCTGGATGGTGTTCGTGTTATCACTGTTGTTCGTGCAGATGGCCGAGTTGATCAGTTTAGCCGCAATGGCAAAGAGCTCGTAAACTTTCCACATATTAAAGAACAAATTAGTAGTGTAGTTAAATCCAAAGGCACAAGCAAAGGTATGGATCTCGTATTAGATGGCGAAATTATGTCTAGCTCATTCCAGGACTTGATGAAGCAGGTACACCGTAAGAGTGATATCAAAGCCAATGATGCTGTATTAAATTTGTTTGACATTATCCCGCTAGCAGACTTCGAAGCGGGTGCTTATGATAAACCGCAAAGTGTTCGTAGCACAATGGTTAGTTTTTGGGTCAACGAAAACAAAGATATGTTGTCTAATGTAGAAGCACTAAGCAACGAACTTGTAGACTTAGATACCGAAGAAGGTCAGGCTCGTTATAAAGAAATCAATGCCAAGGCAATTGCAGGCGGATACGAAGGCATAATGCTTAAGGATCCAGATGCTAGTTATGAATGTAAGCGTTCAGTTGCATGGTTGAAGTTGAAGCCTTTTATTGAAGTTAGTTTGGCAGTAGTTGCCGTAGAAGAAGGTACAGGTAAAAACATAGGCAAACTTGGTGCGCTAGTGTGCGAAGGAGTAGATGATGGTAAGACTATTCGGGTTAATGTCGGTAGCGGACTTACAGATGAAGATCGTGTTGTATACTGGGATAATGCTGATACACTTATAGGTAACATCGTTGAAGTAAGAGCCGATGCTATTACACAAAATCAAGATGGTACATATAGTTTACGATTCCCACGCTTCAAAGGATTCAGAGGATTCGTAGTAGGGGAAAAGATTTAACTTATGAATGCAATGCCAATCTTTGGAACTAACTTCGGTTGGGAATATCTTGAAATAGATAATCCTGCTATCGAATCGTTTTGTTATGCAGAGCAAGAAAAATCACCTGCTCCTCATAAGGCAGTAGGATGGCAAAGCGGATTTATTGATTTTAATGTAGCAGTTCTAAAACCACTAGTTGATGCTATCAATGTAAAGCTAGACGAAATAACTTGCTTATATAAAATTAAAAAAGAACATGCACCGGAATTAACTAATGCGTGGATTAACATTAATAAGCCAACCGGCGTTGTTCTAGGGAATAATGTTCCACATTTACACCCTGGAAAATTTGCTAGCTTTGTCTATTATGTTCGAGCAGAAGAAAAATGTGGCACATTAACACTAGTATCACCAATGCACGATATGATGGAATTTGCTATTCCACATCAAGTATATGAAAAGAGAGATGAACATAATAGTACTACTTGGATTGTCACCCCCAAAGCAGGAACCTTAGTTACCTTTCCTGCGTGGGTTAGACATCAAGCAAATCCTAATCACAGCAATACTGATCGAATAAGTATAGCTTTTAATGCAGAATTAAAAGGTCTGCAAACAATATTAAATCCTAAGGAATAAGAATGACTATTAATGTATATTGGACAAGATGCAATCCGGGCGAGACAGAATTACGTATGTCTGGTCTTGACGGAAACTCTATGATTAGTCCATTAAGAATACAGGCACCCGAGCCCCTATTAAAACATATGGATTATAAGGAATTTTTTGGACCAGCGGTGTCTCGTTGTCCTGCAATCATAGACGATTTAAAAAATATCTTTGTTATCAAAAGTCCAGTAGATATGAAGGTTGAGGTTATGGAGGATCATACTATGAAAATCCTTACCCAAAGTGTACAATTTGCACAATCGTTTTTAGGTAATCCGCAGGGTCGCATGGGACTACATCAAATGGCATTGGGCTATTTGTTTATTGCAGAAAAAAGCCTTGTAGCTACCCAACTACCAGCGTACTATGATATCAATGGATTTACAGAAAATTCATTCCTTATCAGTGCTAGCTTTGACGTAGGCAGCTGGTTCCGAGTAGCAGGTAAACCTGCATTTGCCTGGAAGCCGGGTGCAAGAATCGTAGATATTAAAGAAGGCGATGCACTAATGTATTTCAAATTTAACACTTCAGAAAAAGTTAGATTAATCGAATACGACGACACTGAGCATAACAAGCAAGGCGATTGGCGTTTTGATAATACCTGTGCTAGACTTAAACACCAAGGTACCGGAGTAATCCCATTAGCCAAGTGCTATGAATATTTCCATCAATTTAAACTGCGCCAGCGTATTTTAAAAATGGCTAAAAAGAATGTAGTAAAGGACTAAGATGGCACAGCACACACACTATTGGACCTGTAGTAAATTTGCAGACTGGCTGCGTGGTACTGCAAAACCTATGGCAGGAACCATGGAGCAATGGGACGAGTGGAACAAATCTGCTAGCCGAACACATCCTATCCGTTTTTGGTTAGCTGACGAGGGCCTTGGCTATCTACAAGACATTATTACATGGCCCGTAAGGACACTATATGACATCAAATATTACGTCAACAATCGTTGGGTTACTAAGAGTCATGCTCTTACTGCCCACCCTCGCGATATCCGCCCTGGCAGTTGGAGTGACGTTGGTAATCGGTTTCTCCCTTGTCTTTTTAACGAACTTGTTAACTTTGTTGAAGTCGAACTCGCGTGGATGCAGGTAGCATGGAGCGATGAATCAAAGGAAAGATATAAAGCACCATTTTGGTCAAGCGGATGGTTCCGTTGGCGTACATGGCGAAATAAACGTGCTGGTTTAGATAACTTAGGTTGGCAGATGAATCTAACTTGGGGTGATGACGAGTTATTAGATAAAGACGACCCACGCTATGGCAAGCCCACTAGTCAAGCTATAAAGGCTAAAGAGATTTATGAATTATACTTTTGGTGGACTGTAATTCGTCCAGGACGATCCGATCCATATGAAGCCAGTGGTTGGACTGCTGTATGCGAAAAGGCCCGTGAAATGAACGGCGGTAAACTCACCTTTCGTACTCCACCCGAGCTTAAGAAAGAACATGATCGTGCGCACAAGGCTCTTACCAAAATGGAAGCAGCCCATGAAAAAGAAGATGAAGAAATGTTGATTCGTCTTATTAAAGTGCGGCACGGGCTATGGACGTGATTGATACTGATAAAATTTTTATAGTCGACGATATATTCCCCCATTGGCTACAAAACTATATTGAAAAACGTGCTAATACTATTCCGTGGGAGATCCGTGAGAATAAAATAAGTTCAGAGTATACCGAAACTACATTATCCTATCTAAGTTATCAAAATGGACATACTAATGGACCGGATATACTGGAACTTGTTAATATAATACACGAAGTATTAAGTGCTGATGTTATTCCGAAAAATGCGCCGGGTGTTGAACTTACAGGATTTTTTGGACTTCGATGGAATGGTGTAATTAAAGATCATCCGCCAAGTACACATCGTGATTGGGTTGATAGTTCGCAATGGACCATAGTTTATTTTGTAAACTATAGTGATGGGGATCTTGTATTTTACGATACTGATCAAACTACTGAAATTAAAAGATGCGAATATAAACGTGGACAAGCCGCAATATTTCCAAGTAACATATATCATAGTGCAACTAGCCCGATAACAAATGATTTAAGAATTACTATGGCAGCCCAATATTACGTAAAATAAAATGGATATAGAATTTAGACAACATGGTAAGGGTTGGTTGGCTGAAATTTGGTCAAGTGACCAAGTGCAGGTTGACGATGAGCGTATGCCCTATCCAGAAGAACTGTATCAAGAAATTAATGATTGGTGTATTAGCACTCTAGGTTATCATGCTCGTACTGCTTATCACGTATTTGAATTTAAGAAAAAATCAGACCTGGAGTGGTTTATGCTGAGATGGCAATAACTACTATATGGATAATATCAAGGGCGATGAGGTAAAGAAAATTAATGGGAAATTTGAATCCCAATACCAGTACGACTCCGAAACCGTTTATCAAAAATTAAATGAGGTAAGTCCTAGCTTTTGTCTAGCCAAATGGTATAATGTAAGTCTGCATATTCCAACAGGTAAAACACATTCCTGTTATCATCCACCAAGTCACCGTATACCAGTTGAAGAAGTTGTTGTTGATGTTTCGGCACTACACAATACCAAATATAAAAAAGAACAACGCAAGCTGATGCTAGCTGGCGAACGACCTGAAGAATGTAGTTTTTGTTGGCAAATAGAGGATAGCAGTAATAATCTTAGCGATCGTGCTTATCGTAGTAAAGATGTCTTTAGTCCTGAATTATTAGAAGAAGCTAAGACTATTGAAAATCCTAATCCACGCTATGTAGAAGTAAACTTTAATCAGGCGTGCAATTTTAAGTGTAGTTATTGCAGTCCGCATCTTTCAACCACATGGATGAAGGATATTGAAAAACATGGTGCATATAAACTAATAGGTACCTGGCATAATGACATGTCGTGGATGCAACAGAACATGCCTAATAACAGTCTAGACAATCCATACTTGCTGGCTTTTTGGAAATGGCTACCTCAGATCTACCCAACACTTGAAACATTCCGCATGACTGGTGGCGAACCGCTAATGGATAAAAATACGTTTCGTATGTTTGATTACATTAGAGAAAATCCCAAACCCGATCTTAATTTAAGTATTACAAGTAATTGCTGCCCGCCGGGGGATCAATGGAATCGGTTTATGGACGGACTAAAGGATCTAACAGATGCGGATGCTATAGATCATTTTATGTTATTCTGTAGTTTAGATTCGTGGGGATCGCAAGCCGAGTATATTCGCCACGGTATGGAGTTTAATACCCTCTATAGGAATATTACAGATTTTCTAGCCAATGGCAGCAAACATAGTCTAACATTCATAGCTACATTTAATGTACTAAGTTATCCCAATTGGTTAAACTATGTTAAAAACATACATCAGTTACGTAAAGACTACTGTAAAGATAGGCAGCTTATCTGGTTTGATGTACCAATGCTTACAAGCCCAGAATGGATGAGTGCAAAGATACTACCAGAAATGGTTACAGAACTAGAAAAGAGTGTAGAGTATATGAAAGCTAATAAAGAAGATCAGCTTTCTCGATTCAAAGGATTTAAAGATTTTGAAATTAGCAAAGTTCAAAGACTAATTGACTGGATTAAAACACCTACTAAATATGATCAGGATACTGCAATGATGAATTTTTATTTGTATTTTACAGAACAAGATCGTAGAAATAATACAGACATATTAAAGACATTCCCAGAACTAACTGATTTTTGGAACAGGTGTAAGGATCTGCATGGATAATATCTATATATTTGGTGATAGCTTTTGCGCAGAACTTGTTCCTGATAAAAATGCATGGACTATTAAACTACGTGAAAAGTTTTTTGTTATTAATGAAGCAGAAGGCGGTGCTAGTAATCATGAGATATTTTTAAAATTTTTAAAGTATTGTGATCTAATGCCTGATAACTCTATTGTCATATTATCGTGGTCGGACCCTACTAGATTTTATTTAAAATCCGGATTAGTTCGAACAGAATTTTTATACAATGTGTATTGGACTAACTTTTATAATGAAACATTAGATAATTTATATCAAAAATTATATACTACAGAAGTTAAGAGACTAGCAAAATTAAAAAATTTAAGATTGCTAGTGATATGGGCATTTCCATCCGGGTACCTTACAGATCGTACAAACTCTAACTGGACAAACAGTACATCCAATGATGCATTATATGACTACATTGACGAGTTCGAAAACGAAGTTAAGCCGCCTCTAATATACTTTTCAAGAAAAGAAATAGCGCATATTACCGATCAAGATAAAATATCAGAATTTTTTACAGCAGATAAAAGAGCAAATCATCTTGGTAATCAAAGAGTACACGATGCACTTTATAACATAGTATGTGATTTTGCAGAAAATAAAATAGCAGGTAAGATTAATTTAAACAACAGGATAAGCAATGGATCATAGACTACAGGAAATTAAATTCATAAGAGACAAACTAAACGCTGTAAGCCCTAGCTTTTGTACAATGAAATGGCTGACACAAACATTATATCTTCATACCGGCGATAACCATAGTTGTTATCACCCACGTCCTCATCATATCGGTCTAGATGAAATTGCAGTTAATCCGGCTGCTTTACATAATACTAAATGGAAAAAAGAGCAACGTAAAAAAATGTTAGAAGGGGAACGTCCACAAGAATGTTACTATTGTTGGAATATCGAAGACTTGCCCGGTGAACATATTAGCGATCGCATGATACATAGTGCAAGTGATTTTAGTGTTCCAATGATTGATGAAGTTGCCAAGTTACCATGGGATCGAGATATCAATCCACGTTATTTAGAAGTCAGTTTTGGTAACGGCTGTAACTATCGTTGCGGCTATTGCTGTCCGCAGGCTAGCACCATGTGGACTGAAGAAATTAAAAAGCATGGTAACTATGACTTGACCTACAATCAGTATGGCATTGAGTTTATGACTAACGGGTCATATTACGGCCCTAAAGATGAAAATCCCTATATCGATGCATTCTGGAAGTGGTGGCCAAGTTTGCGTAATGATCTGCATACCCTACGTATCACAGGCGGTGAGCCGCTAATGAATCCGGGTGCTATGCAGTTCTTTGACCTGCTAGAAAATGAGCCGGCACCGCAGCTTGAGATTAGTCTTAACAGTAATCTAGGTGTAAGTTTTGCTAAAGTAGATAGTTTAATTGAGAGAGTACAGTCGTTGCTAACGCAAAAGAAGATTCGCAGTTTTAGTTTTTATACCAGTATCGACAGTTGGGGAGAACAAGCAGAGTATATGCGTACAGGATTAAACTGTGAGCATTGGGAACGCAACATGAGAGCTGTACTGGCAACAGGTACCACTGTTAACTTTATGTGTACATTCAATGTGTTGTGTGTTACTAACTTTACATTATTGTTAGAGAAAGTAATTGAGTGGCGTAAAGAGTTTGGCAAGGAAGCTATTAAGTTTGATACTCCTTACTTAAAAGAACCTCCACACTGGATGATCAATATCCTAACAGATGACTTCTTACCCTATATGGATAAGACATTAGATTTTATTAAAGCTAATCCCGATTGGTTAAGTGACTTAGAGTATGAAAAATTCCTGCGTGTAACTGATTACATGAAGGCTAAGACTATACCAGAGGAGAAGATTTGTGCAGGTCGTAGAGACTTTTATAGCTTCTTTACAGAGAATGACAAACGTTTGGGTACAGATTTGTTAAAGACGTTTCCAGAATATACAGAGTTTTACAACTTTTGTAAAGATATATATAATAACTATGATAAACGATAATAACAAGCATTCGTGGTGTGTAAACGCAGAACACGCCATGAGTGGTAATAACACTGGTACAACAAAAATATGTTGTATGTACCGAGACGAGGATCTTAAGCATTCTCTAGGTAGTGAAACTATCGCAGTTAACTTTAATCAAGAAGCATTTATAGAAGTACGTCAGGCTCTCAGTGCCGGTATTAGGCATTCTAAATGCAATTGGTGCTTTGAGGAAGAAGATGCTGGCCGTAAAAGCAAACGCCAGCGTGATAACGACAAGTACAAAGATTGGTTGAGTAAAGGCAATGCACCATTTAACGGGCTAGCCAAATTTGAATTAAATCTTGGTAATACCTGTAACTTAAAATGTCGTACTTGTGGTAGTCATTCTAGTAGCACCTGGATGGAAGAAGACTTTGATATTAACGAAAGCAGTCGCTACCCTACATACAAATTGTTTGCAGATAACATGAAGAAGTATCATCAGCACTACGATGACGAAAGTCCGTTCTGGGATGACTTAGAAGCTAATCTATCAACCATTAAGCAGTTTGATTTTTATGGTGGCGAACCTTTTATGAGCAAAAAGATGTGGAAGATTTTAGAAGTTGCAGTAGAGCAAGGTTACGCTAAAGATATTGAAATACATTATGCTACTAACGGTACACAATGGCCCACTGATAAGGTTGAAATCTTCCAACATTTCCGACACGTGCATTTAAGTTTTAGTGTAGACGGAATTGGTGAACAATTTGAATATATGCGATATCCAGCCAAGTGGAATGAAGTACAAGAGAATATGCGTAAAGCGATTGCACTCAATGAACGTTTTAAAAATCTCTATCTAGGGTGGTGTATTACTCTTAGTACATTAAACATTACAGGGCTTCCGAGAATTTTAGAAGAACATCAAAAGAATTTTAAAGACTTCGGACCTTACTTAAATTTAGTACACGGCCCAATACAGTATAATCTAGGTCAGCTTCCGGCTGATATCAAAGAGTATGTTGTAGGCATATTAGAATCTATACCTAAAGATACTGTTGATCAATATATGTATGAACAACATATACCTGGAATTATTAATTTTATTAAAAACGGTGTCCCCAATCCTGCTTCTTGGGAAAGATTTAAAGAAAGAACGCGGGTACACGATCAGTATCGAAAGCAAAACTTTGCCGATACCTATCCAGAATACGCCAAGGTGATTGGTTATGAATAATTTTTTTAATTTCTCTGAACTAAATCAATTACACATTGAGCTCACAAATGCGTGTAATGCCGCGTGTCCAATGTGTACACGTTTCCATGTTAATAGTCCATTAATCCGGCCCGACTTAGAAATAGATCAGATTACTATTGATCAATTTAAAAAATTCTTTCCTCCTACAATTATAAGAAAATGTGAAGTAATATTATTTTGTGGGGTACACGGCGACCCGGGCATGGCTAAAGACTTATATGAAATTTGTGAATATATAGCTGAAGTAAGTCCAGAAACAACAGTACGTATGAACACCAATGGCGGTATGCGTAAACCAGAGTTTTGGGAGAAGATTGGCAAATTATTTGCAGGCAAACTGCGTGATCATTGGTCGTGGCAAATAACCTTTAGTATCGACGGATTAGCAGATACTAATCATTTGTACAGACGTAACGTAGAATGGGATAAGTTAATGGCCAATGTCAAAGCATTTATTAATGCAGGCGGCAGAGCAGAGTGGGATTATCTAATATTCAAACATAATGAGCATCAGATTGACGAAGCAAAAGCATTATCAAAAGAACTTGGATTTTATTCTTTTACTCCAAAGAAAGCTCTAGGTACAGATAATGGAGTGCAACTAGTTCGGATGTCAGCGATAACCCGAGAAGGAAAATTTGACTATTGGATTGATCCTCCGGAAGATCCTAAAAACAGGAATTTAGAAAATCCTGTTGGCCCAATACAAGCTCAGTTCTGGGAATTCAATGTTGACGAATATAAACGATTAAAAGAAAATAAACTAACTCATAATAATTATCCGGAACGTATTGCCAACGCCTACAGTACTTTATCACGCGAAGACAACTCAATTTTAGATACTGCACAGATCAAATGCAAAGCCGAAACACGGGATGGTGGTAAAGAAGTGTTTATCGATCAAAAAGGTCGAGTAATTCCATGTTGCTATATGGGCACACACTTAAATGGTGTACACTCAGATGGTCAAAGTCTACAATTACACTATGAGATAGAAAAGTATGGTTGGGATCATTTTGATTTAAACTTACATACTCTAGAAGAAATAATGGAAGGTCATCATTTGGATCGAGTGTTTACTGACTCCTGGACTAAGCCCAGCTGTGCCGAAGGAAAAATGGCCTACTGTGCCAATATCTGCGGAACATTTAGTCGTGTTGATCGCATATACACCCATGAAAAAATGGATGATAAATCGAGAAATTGGCGAATAAATGATATTTCGGGTGAGGTTGACAGCTAGCTCAAATGGTGTTATAATATACATATTGTTTAATAGATAGGAGTGGTAAATGGCAAAAGTAGCAAGCAAAACTCGTGTAACCAAAAAACAAGTACATGCTCATCGCGCTAAAGCATCTAAAGACTCTAGCCCAGTTTGGGAAGGCTGTGAAACTTGGGATGGTGATAAGTTCCATCGCTTTTTTAAGACAGCTATGGATTACTATCGTTTAGACTCCGATATCAAAAGTTACAAACCATCTGTAGCCAAATGGATGGAATCAGTTGGCTGCACCAAAGCTGACATTGCCGCATTTAAGAAAGTCAAAGATAGCCGTGTTGGCACTACTATGGGTGCTGTTGCCTGCTGTCTATTGAGAGGCATGACTCCTCAGCGTGCTGACTTTAATAACGGTCGAGATACTGCTGCCTGGCTCCGTGCTGAAATTGTTAAGGTAATTTCTGCAGGTAAAGATGACATTAGTGAAGAAGATGCCAACGCTATTGAAGATGCTAAGCCAGCTGTCTATACCCCATCTATCCAAGAGCGTGTTCGTGAAGCCAGTCTTAAAATGACTGAAGAATTAGAAAATGCTATTGAAGGGTTTCAAAAGGATCCAGAATCATTTGATCCAAAAGCGTTTAAAGTACTCAACTTGCTCAAGGGCAAAGAAGTCAAGGCTGCTCATGCTAGAATTATTAAAACGCTGTATAAGCGTGATTTAGATGAACTTGAGGAGTTAGCTAGCGGAGAAGCTGATGAACAGCTACGTGAAGGCTATAGCCATCTTAGCCGTAAACAAGTTAAGAATTTAATCGCCTTCTATCAAGAGATTATGGCAGCGTGCGACATGCTAGCTCAAGAAGCTAAAGTTAATCGTGCTCCACGTGCTAAGAAAGCACAGCCCAAAGAAAAGATTGTTGCTAAATTGAAATACAAAAAGTCGGACGAACCGATGAAGTTGGTTAGTATCAACCCAATTGACATTATCGGTGCTAAAGAGCTTTGGACTTTTAATACTAAGACTCGTAAACTAGGCAAATATGTAGCATCAGAATACCTAGAACTTACAGTTAAGGGCACAAGTATCGTAGGTTTTAACGAAAATACCAGTGTACAAAAGACATTGCGTAAGCCTGCAGAGCAGTTAAAAGCGTTTAAAGACGCTGGCAAAGTGCAATTACGCAAGTTTTTAGAAGATATCAATGCTGTAGATACTAAGATGAACGGGCGTATTAACGAAGAAACTATCCTGTTAAAAGCAGTATAGAATGCTGTAGGTTATAGATAAATACTCGAAAGAGAGTGTTTATCCATGGCCCAATCATACAATAATATTACTGCAACTTGGACAGGTGGTCCAGAATCTGAAATCGACGGAGCAGGTTTAACCTGGATCTCTAGTGCTGGAATAGTTAAACTTGCTTATAGAATAGGCGAAAGAGTTTGGACTAACGGTGACTTTGATCTCGATGAAGCTCGTTCATACCAAATCGGTAACATTCCTGTCCTTAGTTTAAATGAACTAGGACCAACTGTTACTAAGAGTAATATACAAGAAATTGGGTCTCTACACTATCTAGACGTGCTAGGCGACGCTGTATTAGGCAATGTTATAACTGTAAGCTCAGCTATACAGCGAGTTGGTATCAACACTGCTACTCCACTAGCAGCCTTGGATATACTCGATAACAATGTAAATATTATCATCGGTAGCCAAGGTGTTAATTCTGCTAGTATTGGAACATATACTACTAGCGATTTTAATATTATCACCGACGATACTCCAAGAATTACTATCAAAGGTACCGGTGAGATCATTATCGGTAATGCCGCAAGTAGCAATGCAAATGTAACTATTAATGGTACATTAACTGCTAATTCAGTAGTAACTGATACAAGGATTGATCGTTATAGCCCATTAGAATTCAAGGCAGGCCGTGATACATCTATATATGGTCAAGGACTTGTTTGGACTGGAACTGGGCCACAACGCCATTTCATTATGATGGCTAGTCCGGATAGACTATCTAGTACAGAAAGTATCGATCTAGCTCAAAATCAAGCATACTACATCGATGGGCAACTTGTTTTATCTGGCGGTGCATTAGGTGTCGGTATATCATCTAGTAACCTTACTTCGGTTGGTACTCTACAAACTCTAGCGGTACAAGGGTTAACTACTATGTTTGGTGGTCTTGATGCTACGCATTCAAATATTACAGCAAAATCATTTACTTTAGTTGACGGGTTGATAAGAGTTGCTATTAACGGCAATCAGATCAATAATAGCGACTACATGTCGTTGGCTGTTGCTCAAGATGAAGTGTTCTACGGTGATAGTCAGCAAATTGCACTTGGTAGCAAATCTAATACATCTCGTACTGTTAAAGTATTTGGATCATTAACTGTGGGTGTTAATAACCCTGATCCAGATCTTGCATTGGCTGTTGCAGGTAATGTTAGTTTTGGTGGTAAGAAATTTATCAACGGTGATGCGGCACCAACTGAAGGTACATATAGCAAAGGCGATATTTGCTGGAACAATAATCCAATCGTTCATAATTATATTGGTTGGGTATGTGTAGCCGAAGGCAATCCAGGAGAGTGGTTACCATTCGGTGCTATTGGCAATCAATAATATTGACTTATCTGTATAAGACTGTATAATTACTATATTGCGGACTTAGACGCTCATCCCGCATTATAAACTCTGCGTGTCATCTTAAAGGAAAACAAGATGGCAAAATATTACAGTACAAAACATTACGGACACAACATTGGATTAAGTGCCGTATTTAGACAGCCCAATGCGGATCATAGTCATTGTCATTTGCTACATGGCTACAGTCTAGCATTTACATTTACATTTGGTTGCGACACACTAGATGATAAAAATTGGGCAGTAGACTTTGGTGGACTCAAACAACTCAAAGCATGGCTTGAAGATAAGTTTGATCACAAATTGGCTTTGGATCTTGCTGATCCACACTTAGCCAAATTCCAAGAACTAGAAGAACTAGGCCTAGCCGAAATTAGAATCTTTGACGGTGTGGGTGCTGAGAAGTTTGCCGAACATGCTTTCCACTTTGCCGATCAATTGATTAGAGAAAAAAGCAATGGCCGTTGTTATTGTGTACGAGCAGAGTGTGCAGAGCATGGTGCTAATAGTGCTATATACGAAGGCTAATCCTAGATATGAACATGATTGAAGAATATTCAAATGCATTTAGTAAAGATTTTTGTAATAATATTATAGAAATTTTTGAAAGAATGCATTCCGAAAGACAGACTTATTCTAGGAATTCTTTATCTAAAAACGGCGATGATCGAGTATCATACGATTGGGCACCACACGGTCAAATGCATTATTATCATCATGACGTTGTGCAGGCATTTTATGCGGGTATAAATGCATGTTATGATCAATATATTGAAAAGTATGCCATGCTTAAAGAAGTCAGCAGACACAGTCCTAAAGGCATGTGCATACAGCGCACTAATCCACATCAGGGATATCATACCTGGCATGTAGAAAGCGAAGGGAACTTTAGCGTTTCTAGAGTAGTAGCTTATACACTATATTTGAACGATATAGAAGAAGGCGGCGAAACCGAATATCTGTATCAGGGTGTTAAGATTAAACCAGAAGCTGGCAAGGTAGTAATTTGGCCCAGCGGCTGGACTTATCCGCATAGAGGTAATCCAATCTACACCGGACTCAAATATATTATAACCGGTTGGTACACATACGATCAATAAGTGTTGACTTTTACTATATTTTGTGCTATAATAAAGCATGACTAAGAAAATCGGATTTGCTTGTAAATGGATTGATCGCCCTGATCAAACTGAGGGTATTAAACCTAAAGATGATGCCAAGAAGTATAACACTGGCACAACTACTGTTCGTTGGTTAAATAATCAACCAAGAGACGTTGCGGAGCAGAGACTATGGGACTTAATGGTGGGCAATATCGAGGCAACTCGATTGCTAGTAGAACGTGTTAGTCAGCTTGAGCCTAATCTTAGGATGGTTCGGCTTAGTAGCGACATTCTGCCTGTTTATACTCACGCTGACTTTGCTGATTATTGGCGTCAACCTGACGTTGTATCATACTGCGAAACCCACTTTAAGAGAGTGGGTGACATTGCTCGCAATAGCGGCGTTCGGTTATCTATGCATCCTGGGCAGTTTACTGTCTTGGCAAGCGATAACCCAGGGATTGTTGAACGTTCAATCGCTGAATTCGAATATCACACAGACATGGCCCGATGGATGGGTTATGGAAAAACGTTTCAAGACTTTAAAATCAATGTTCACATCTCCGGTCGACAAGGCCCAGACGGCATACGACGGGCCTACGGAAAACTAACGCCCGAAGCACGTAATTGTATTACAATCGAAAACGAAGAAAATTCATGGGGGTTAGATGACTGCCTTGCTATTAGCGATATCATTCCTATTGTGCTTGACATACACCATCATTGGATACGTGAAGGTGAATATATCAGCAACCAGGATAGCCGTGTTATGCGTGTCGTGGACAGTTGGCGCGGTGTGCGCCCTACTTGTCATTACTCAGTATCTCGTGAAGATGTACTCGTGGGCCATGACACTAGTATAATGCCTCACCATGCAGAGCTATTAAAAGAAGGTTACAAAAAGCAAAAGCTCAGAGCGCATTCAGACTTTTACTGGAATACAGCAACTAACGAATGGGCATTGAGCTTTTTAAATACGCACGATATTATGTGCGAATCTAAAGGTAAAAACCTAGCTAGTTTTGCTCTTTACGAGCAAGCTAAAGCTCTTACTCTGCTTTAGGCTTACGTGGAGCACGTGGCTTTTTAGCCGCTGGTGCTTTCTTAGCCGCTGGCTTTTTCTTGGCAGCAATGCTTTTAACAACCGCTTCAGATGCAGCCTTGGCATTTGAGGTTTCAACTTTATAAGGCGCTTCAACTACAGGTGTTTCAATTTTAACTGCTGGTGCAAACAAACTTTTAATAAATTTAATCATGGTATTTCTCCTAGTACAGTATTTATTCGATAAATATCATTATGTACAACTTTATTAAGCATATTACACTGAACGAAGGTAAGAGTCCTAAAACCCTAGTTCAAACTAAGTTGCCCTATGCCAAGGATGATCTCGAGCCTAGTATGAGCCAAGATACTATAGACTATCACTATGGTAAACTATATAAGGGGTATGTTACACGGTTTAACGACGGTGAAGGCGATCCAGACTTTAATGAAGCAGGTGCTTTCTTACATGATATCTACTTTACACAGTTCCAAAAACCCACAAGATCAAACGAGCCCGACGGCACTGCTGGTGAATTTATTAACAAACACTACAAGAGTTTTGATGCGTTTACCGATGCTTTTCAAAAAGAGTTTATGTCTATCCAAGGCAGCGGATGGTGCTATCTAGCCCGAGATGGAAAAATTAAGACTATCAAAAATCACGAAATTAAAATGGATATTGTGCTGTTAATCGATGCTTGGGAACATGCCTGGGCATTAGATTACCAAGCTGACAAGAAAGGTTATCTTGCTAATCAATGGAAGATTATCAACTGGAATGTGATCAGCTCTAGAGTTGGTCTAGCAAATAAATAATATTGCTATGAAAATCTGGGAACTATTAAACGAGGGTGTGAACGATCAATTCTTGTATCACGGAGTGCCAGACGGCCCTACTATGATGCAGATATTAAAAAGTGGTGCTTTAAAGCCGCAAAAGCCCTTTGACTTTGATCAAGAGATGGATCAAGAAAATGGTGAAGAATCTATTCCACGCATAAGTCTAACTCGTAATCAATACTTGCATTTTCCCTACGGGAATGGTGTGGCTCAATTTGTTATAGATAAAGATGCTCTTCGTCGTGCTGGATACAAAGTAGTACCTAAGGTAGGTGCTATGATGCATTACAAATACGAAACTGAAGAACAGGTATATAAACCTATACCTATTCAGGCTCCATTTATAGTTGAAATACAATACGATCCTGACTTAAAAATCCCCAGAGGTTTTTTTGATCACGCTAAAACAATGGGTGTTAAAATTTCTCCGTGGCGCAAGGAAGGGCAAAATCCCCTAGCTAAACCGCCTGCTGATACTGGCCCCCAACCGCAGAACGATTATACGGATCCGTCAAAATTAAAAATACACAATAATGGATATACCAGTGGTAATCCTCCAAAGAAAACCGAACCCACTGAGTGGTATGTAGGTTATAATCGACCAGGTGGATTTATTGATATGATAGGCCAGCGCAGTAAAGATAAATCATATATACAAAAACTTTACCCGCAACTCAAAGATAGAGTTGCTAAGAAATTAGATTTTTCTGGATTGCTCCCAGCTGATCAATATAGAAAAGAATGGAAACGTGGATACAGTCAAGTACATCCAGGCGACAAGGATTGGCAAAGCTAGAGTTGGTCTAGCGTCTTAAGACTACTTACTGGCATATCCCAGATCTTACGAGCTTCAACACCTTTTTCCTGAGCAAATTTCTTAGCATCACAATCTCCACAAACGTGATAGAAATTGTTGGTTAATCGCTTAGGATCCATATCACCTTTATCACGATTAAAAACCCCCTGGCAGCAATCGCATCTAAAAATAATCACAGTCTTATTACGATAGTAAGCGTGAGTTTTGCCTCGCTTACTGCGTCTCATATAAGTGTGTTTTCTAAATTCAGTGCCAAGTATCATAATAGTATTTACATTAAGGTTATAAAAAGCCTTTGATAAATATCATATAACACAGGAACGCCATGATCATTATCACTGAACACGCCGCAGAAAAGATTAAAGATATCCTTGCTGAAGAAAATAATCCCGAATTAAAGTTACGTATGTTTGTGCAGGGTGGCGGATGTAGCGGATTTACCTATGGATTTACTCTAGATGAAGTTGTTAATGAAGACGATTTTGATATAGAAAAAGACGGGATTCATGTTTTAGTAGACGCAATGAGCGCACAGTATGTGCAAGGTGCAGAAATAGATTACAAAGAAGATCTATATGGCAGCCAATTTTCAATAAAAAATCCTACCGCAGTATCAACTTGCGGCTGCGGTTCAAGTTTCGGAGTTTAATATAAATGTCACAATTATCAATTGATATCGGTATACAAGGTAATGACGGTACTGGCGACAGTATTCGTGAATCGTTTCGTAAGGTTAATACTAACTTTACTGAACTATATGCTGCCTTTGGTGCTGGAGGTAAAATTGGATTTACTAACTTAGCTGATGCACCATCTGCATATGGTAATAGCCAGGTTATTATGTCGAATACTACTGGCAGCAAACTTACCGCTCGTAATTTAATTGCCGGGTCTGGTATTGTAATTGATACTACAAATAATGCTCAGGTTACTTTTAGTGCGGCTGCCGCAGGATTGCGTAATGATTCTGCTCCAACACTAGTTGCACCAATAAACGCTAATGGATTTACTATTGGAAATATAGCAGCTCCGTCACAGAGTTTAGTTAATACATTTAATACTCTCTACGGAACTAATATTACAATCAATGATCTAGTTATTAATAAGGGTTATGCTGATGCACATTACTTGCCATTAACAACTACCACAACAGGCGGCGGTACTTCTGTATCTGTAGTAACCGGTCCTGTACGAGTACGTGCTGAGCCTTCTATTCCACCTACAACCGACCCAGACTATGATCCAACATTAACTGGAAATTATTTGGCAACAGAAGCTGTACAACGTCGTGCTGTAGTATTGCGCGAAGGCGACACTATGACCGGAGCCCTAGTACTAAATGATCATCCATCTCCTATCACCGGAACAGGACCTCAAGATTCTACAAGCAAAACAGCCGCTACAAAATATTATGTTGATCAAGCAACATTTGCTTCAAATGTTAATTTATTTGTGTCAACATCAAGTGGTGATGACCTACAACAAAAAGCACCTCCTGGAAAGCAAGGACGTAGCTGGAGTTATTCATATAAAACGATCGGTGCTGCTATGCTGGCCGCTGATAGTCTACAGAGTATTGCACAGATCGAACCCGGTCCATATCGCCAAAGAATTAGTTACACACTCAGTGGTAGTCCGACAGAATATTTTTCTACAATTAACAACGTTGCATTAACAGGTGGTAATAGTGCAGTCCCTGGCTATCCAGATGCACGTACACTGTTAGAACAAAACAAAACATTTATTCAAAATGAAGTTGTCAGTTATATCAATAACAAATATGTAAATCAATTTAGTTATAATCAAACAACAATGAAGACCAATTTGGTCAATTTAATTGATGCTGTATGTTATGACTTGGTTGTTGGTTCAACTTATAATACCACAAGAGTAGCAACAACTATTTTAGCAGGTACAGGAACAACAAGTCTAGCACAGACAGTTGACGCTATTAATAATGTTAGCAGTCAAATATTAAATTATAGCTACGTCAGTGCAAATTTATCGTCATACATTACTAGTGTAATAAATGGCCTGTGCTACGATTTAATATTTAACAGCAACTATCAGACTATTCAAGCTGCTCTAGCATTTTCAACAGCTAATACATCACTAAGTACCACAGAAATCGTTTCTATTATTGGTAATCTAGGAAATGAAATCTTAGGTATTAATGGTACTACATCAATGAGCGCAGCTAGTGTTACTACTACTGCTACAGGAACAGTGTCTAGCAGTACAATAAGTGTATCGTCACCAATAGGTATTGTAGTTGGTATGCTAGTCTCTGGTGCTGGAATTGCTAGCGGTGCTAGTGTAACCAGTATTGTTGGCAGTACAATTTATTTAAGTAGTGCCAATACTGATGCAGTATCAGGATCAGTTGTACTTGGATCTAATGCTATCACTGTTGTTAATGTTTCAGGAATAGCAGTAGGACAAAATGTTTCAGGAACCAATATTGCCGCAGGTAACACAGTTTCCAGTATTGTGAATAATACAATTATTCTAAGTTTACCAACTGCTGGTCCAGTATCTGGTACCGCAGTATTTACAACAACCTCGATTGCTAACAATAATTCTAGTATTAGTAGTAATATTGCTGCATTAGAAGCAATGCTAACAACAGGCAAACTTGCTACACCGGTATTCCCTGCTATTACAGGAACTACTACCACTGGTCAAACTTCAGCTAGAGATTTATTGTTGAATAATATTTCATTTATACAAGCAGAAGTAGTTTCATTCTTGAGTGCTAACTATCCAGGCCTAGCTTATAGCCAAGCAAAATGCAAACGAGATGTACAATATATTGTTTGGGCGTTAGTATATGACCTAATGTATGGTGGCAATAGTGCTACTATCAATGCCGCAAGAACTTACTACAACGGTACATTAGTCATTGCCGCTTCAGAAAGACAAGCAACACTTGATGCCTACGACTATGTGAATACTCTAGCACAGGCAATCATCACTAACACATCTCTAATTACACAGTATCAACAAAGTATTATTCAATATCAAAATACTACATTGTTGAACGGTGGAACAATGGGCACCAGCATTGCAAACAATATTGAAACTGTTCAAGATTACATAAATGGTGAATCTGATACCCTAGTAGTTCCATCAACTACAGGAGTATCTAGTCCTAACTTGGCCATTAGAAGTTATATTCTAGGAAATTCAACTACATATGCATCAGATGCTGTTACATATCAAAATAACAATTTCCCAGTAATTATCGACAGCGGTACTCTAGCAACTATATCTAATTTGTTCACAGTTGCTTCGTCATTATTGACCAACGGTATCGTGTCACGTACAACTCCTACATATACACTTACAAGTGCTAGCACAGGATACCAAAATGCAGCAACTCTGATTAAAAACAATATTCCATTCTTAATCGATGATGCATTAGGCTATGTTAAGACTACATATCTATCTTATTATAATGCTATTACTGATACTGTTGCCTATCGTAGACAACTACAGTATATTATTGAAGGTATTATATATGACATAGTCTATGGGGGCACTAGTGGTGCAACTCTAGCAAGCCAACTACTATATACTAACGGTACAGATTCTCAAACCAATGCAGCTATTATTACTAGAATACAAGCTAACATTTCTTCGATCATATCAACAACTGTAGCAATTAGTCCAAACTATCTCAGCACTGTAAGCTCATCTAATGCACAATATATCAACGCTGGGTTAACAGGTGCTAGCGCAGCGTCAACTGCTATTACTGCAGATTTTACAATTATATCTACAGTGCTAGGTGGTGGTACAGCTCCTACAATAGTGTATCCTACACTAACAGGATTTTCGTCAACTGCTCAGTCAGCTAGAAATACTATTGTTCCTAATGAAAGCAATATAGCACAAACAACCATACTTTATCTTAATACTACCTATGCCGGTGGATTTAATTATAATCAAGCAACTTGTTTACGAGATGTTGGTTTGATTATTGAAGCCATGGCCATTGATGTGATCGTCGGTGGTACCTATCAAAGTATCCAGGCCGGTAAGAGCTATTATAGAAATGCTAGTGCATTGTTAGCTATTGGAGGACAGTATAAAGAAACTTTAGATGGTATCAACTACGCAAAAACTCTAGCAATACAATGTTTAAATCAGACTACTGCTAGTCGTTATCAAACTGCGTTTACACAGTATACTAACGGTGGACTAAGTGCTGCCAGTCAGGCAGTTACTGATGTAACCAATAATATGAATACCCTAATCAGTATCATTACCAACGGTCTAGGTTCGGCACCTGCTCCCAGCTATGGTACAGGTATTTGGAATGTCTATATTACTAATGGCGGCAACAACGCGGTTGATCAAGGTAAACCAGGATCAAATCATATTATTCCAGCTAAGGCATTAGTCGGTGCAACTTCAGGAGCTACCGGCGTAATTGTTACATATACTCCTAATGCAAGTTCAGGATTAGACCTTATTCAGATACGTTTAACACAGCCTATTTTATTTACTAACAGCGAACAATTAGATTTTGGTGAAACAGTTAAGGCTGCTAACATTACAGTGTTTGTCGAAAGCGGTATCTACTATGAAGACTACCCACTACGCTTACCTGCTAACGTTTCTATTAAAGGTGATGAATTCCGTCGTACAATCGTTCGCCCATTAGATCGTATATCACAAAGTCCATGGCGTAAAGTTTTCTTCTATCGTGATGCAGTAATTGATGCTAACTTGATTGGATATTTAGATCAAACTATAAACTATGCATCGCTATTACCATTTACTGGCGCAAGTGCTATTATCAGTGGTACCACTGGAAATATCACAGTTACCTTCCCGTCTTCAGTCTTCGTTCCATCATCATATATCGGAAAAGTTATTACAGTTGGTGTAGGACAAGCTGTTATTAGTAGCGTAAGTAATAATATTGCTAACTGCCAAACTATCTATCCGTTTAGTGCCGCAGGTACATTTACTTCGGGCAACTGGGGTATGTACAATACAATTAATTATGGTCGTCACTACTTGACTAACCCATTAGATATTACTAGTACTCCTAAAAATAATAAACTGATTGACGTATTGCTATGTAATGATCAAACACGTGTTAGTAATTTAACATTCCAAGGACACGGCGGCTTTGCCATGGTACTTGACCCAGAAGGACAAATTAAAACTAAGTCACCATACGGACAAGTGTGTTCAAGTTTCTCACAGTCAATCAATGCTAAAAGATTTGCTGGGGGACAGTATGTTGACGGATTTACAGGTCGACTACGTGGAACAATTAACGCAATTAGTTATAATGCAATTACAGGATTTAATACAAGTAGTCTAGTAGGCGGCAGTGGCTATACTCCGACTAGTGGAACAGCAACATATACTAACGTAGCATTAACTGGCGGTACTGGTTCAGGCGCAACTGGAACAATTACTGTTACCAATGGTGCTGTTGTTAATATTTCTGTAGCGACTATTGGAGCAGGAACAGGCTATACAATAGGTGATAGTATTAGTTGTGCTAACTCAAGTATCGGTGGTACTGGCAGTGGATTTAGTATCCCTGTTAGTACAGTCAGCGGCAATGGAATCTATGTAACTATCAAAGGTTCAACTAGTGCAACTGGTACTTATGTAAGTGGTGGCGGTACTGGCAGCAATACATTGTTAGTAACAGGCGTAGCAGGTACTATCCAACCGGGATCTTTAATTAGTGGTACAGGATACGGCACTGGTCAAACAGTTGTAACTGTAACAACATCAGACAATGTTACATATACTGTAACTACTAGCGGATATGGAACGACAACTCCAAGCGGTACACTTGTATTTGGTGTGTCTAGTGGTCTTGATATTCGACCACCTCAACCACCGTGTGCCTTCTATGTATCAGGGTTCCGTTATCAAGTTGACGACATATTGTCATTTGATGCTACAACTGCTACCGCTGTTTTAGTTCTCGATACAGCCACACCATACAATGCTGCTGGTGCATATAACAATGCAACCTGCTCAAGAGATACTGGATTAGTATTAGATGCAGTTGGCTACGATGTAGTATTAGGTAGCAACTATCAATCAGTTAAAGCAGGTTTGTCATATCTACGTCAAGATGCTTATACCGTATTAGCTAAACAAATTACTACTACTACCGCAGCATTCAGTTATGCAAGTACTTTGGCCCAGGCACAGACATCATATTCTTCTGCCCAGACAACCATAGCTAATTCGTTTAGTCTAATAAACACTATTCTGCAACAAGGTGTTGCCAGCGCCGCACCAACAATTACATACCCGGCTGGTCCTAATAGTACCGCCGGCCAACAAAATGCTGTAGCAATCATACAGGCTAATCGTACATTCTTACAACAGGAAATCACAGCTTGGTTAAATGCTAACTATGTTGTTAAAAATATTCCTAACTATTCCGCTGTAGTCTATCAGCAAAATGTAGGCTATGCTGTCGATGCTATATGTTACGATTTGCTCTATGGTGGTAATTCGATGACATTCGATTTTACTATTTCATATTTTGCTAAGAGTGTATCAACCGAAACTGGATTTAATACTGTCACAGGTCAAGAAGCTGTAATAGCTGCATCATACGGTCGATTGAATACTATCTTACAGCAGATTGTTCTCAATACTACTGTGACTAAATCATTAGGTAATATCTTTACACAAAATACAAGTCTACCGGCAGCAACTAGCACAGAACAAACTAGTATTAATACGCTGGCTACAATTTTAACTGGATTTAATTATACTACTGGTGTAACTAGTGCTACTAGAACCACTCCGAATACCAGCGGAGCAAATACTAATCTATTAGCTGCCCAGTCTGCAATTCAAACAGCTAGAAGCACAATTCAATCTAGTGTGATTACCTTTATCAATCAGGGCGCAACGCTAACAATTAACGTTGAGGGCGGTGGCAACAAGTCAATGTTGGCTAACGACTTTGCTATGATTAACGATTTAGGCTATGGTATTCTTGCTACCAACGGCGGTGTAACTGAACAAGTTTCAACATTCTCATACTATTGTCATACCCATTACTGGGCTAACAACGGTGGACAGATTCGTTCAGTGGCGGGTTCTAATGCACACGGCGACTATGGTCTGCGTTCAAGTGGATACGATGTTACTGAATTACCTAATGCTGTTAATCTTACCTATGACATGGCGCAAACTGCTCGTGTATACAAGCAGGGAACCTATGCTAATACTGGTTTAGGTATTACAGTAGATAGTACTAAATCATTGTCCTTTGCTATTATAGGCTACGAGTATACTCCATTCAATGTGTCAGAAATTGAAATTGATCATACCCTAGCTGGTGGTCCGATTACACGTTATCTGTTAAGCACTATTGCACATACCTCAGTAACAATTAACGGACAAAACGTATTACAATTAACACTTGCCACAACTGGAATTAACTCTACTAGTGCAACTGGACTGTTGTTTAGCTTGTATGATGGACAATTGATACAAATACGTATGTTGCAAAATGCTAAGTTTTATAACATCAGCAACGTAAATCCAACAAGACCATCAACTGCTTTACAGTACACTAATAATTTAAGTGATGTGTATCGTTTGATTGCATATAATCTTACAGAGTCAACAGGTGAAATATTACCTGCAAACGTTGCAGTATTGCAAAGTGATGCATCATTTAACTACTATAAGTTAACTATAGATGCTACTAGCATTGCTGTTCTTGATCCACAAGATCCTACCAAGACACAGGGTAGCAAAGTAGGCGATAATAAGATTGCTGTACTTACTATCAGCGATGCACCTACTATTGCGCAAATCAATAGAGGTATCTATGTGTTTACTTGGAACGGTCGTAGTCATCGTGCAATCAGCTACACTCCTCCAGTTAATATCGCAACTGGATATTATGTAAGCGGTGGTGGAACAAGTCCATACACAATTACCTTAAACAATGTATCAGGAACTATATCGGCTGGCATGCTAGTTACCGGTGGTAATGCTGCTAACAACGCATACCTAGCAAGCCAGAATATCACAGTTGTCAGCACTAATCTTACTACTACAGGTGGATTAACTACAGGAACAGTAGTTGTCAGCGGTCTATATAATGCTGCTCCAACTAGCGGATATACTATTACATTCGGCGTATTTGTTAACGGTTACTTAACTATTGATCCGAATCCAACATTTAATATTGCTACATATGGCGCATCAATTGGTGCATTAACCTATAATAGTAAGTATGTTCCAACTGTCGGTGGCACTGCTTATGTAACCTATGATACCAATTTAGATTTAGTCAATGCTCCAATCGTTGACGGTTACTATCTAGTAGCTAATCAACCTAACGCTGCCTATAACGGATATCAACAAGTATCAGCAGTTACTTCGACTACATTGGTCACTGTTGGTAGCACTGTCGGTCTATCTGTTGGACAATTGATATCTGCGATTGTTACGCTCAGTAACGTATCAATTACAGGAACAAGCGGACAATTTGCTTGCAACACAACATCACTAATTACAGGAACACAAATACAAGTTAGCGGTGCATTAACCGGTAATGGCAGCATCAGTGGATACACTGGCATTACAACTGTATACTATGTTATTGCAACTAATAATTCAACTACCTTTACCTTATCTACAACATCAAATGGTAGCGGAGTAACAACAGGTACTGGTACCGTAACAGGATTAACATTTACAGTATTAAATCCTCCAGCAGTATATGTTGCGCCAAATGCTACTATTACTAGTATTAGTAGTAATGGATATCAATTTACTGTAAGTCCTGCTTGTTGGTTCCCTTCAGGTACAACTGTGTCAGCACAGAACGTTGCGACTGTACAGAGTCTTACAATTAGCAATGCAGGTAGCGGCTATGGAACAACTCCACCAACTGTTACATTCAGTGGAGGCGGTGCAAGCTCTCAGGCAATTGCCACAGTTACCTTGACTAACGGTAGTGTAACTGGATTTACTATTGTAAGTCCTGGATACGGTTATACAAGTCAGCCAACAATTACTGTAAGCGCACCAACAAGTGGTGTTACCGCAGTACTAGTAGCTGTCCTTACAGCTAACCCAGTTGTTAATGCTACAGCGATTTCAGGTATTAGTAATATACAAGTTACAATGGCCTATCCTAGTGATCCAGGATTATTCCAAACTGGAGCCTTAGTAGCACCAACTGGATATACCAGCAAGGTACCTTCAACATATAAGAGCAACAATGGATTTACTCTTACACTTCCATTGCCTACACAGTCAGTTGCACCGACAGTAGATTCATACTATCGTGTTTATAGCTATACCAATATTATAACAGCAACAACTACTGGTACAAACTATATTACTACTTCGAGTACTGCGAACTTATCAACCGGACAATTGATTGAATTCAATAACATTGATATTTTTACTAATGCTACTGCGGCTGCAAGCGGTACAAACTATATCACAGTAAACAATACTACCGGTATGGCAGCTGGTATGCCTATAACATTTACATATGACCAAGTCAATATGACTGTCAGTTATGTTGCGGCTAGTGGACAGATCACTGTTAACAGTAGCGCAGGACTATTCCTTGGTATGCCGATTGTGTTCTCTGGAACAGCCGCTGGCGGATTAAATCCTAATCAAACTTATTACATCTATGATGCTCCAGACTCAACGCATATCCGAGTAACTACAGTCAACGGCGGCGCATATCAGACTTTTAGTAATGCTAGTGCAAACATGAGTGCATCAGCAGGTGGTATATTTGGCGGACTCGGACAAGGTGTAGTTTACTATATCAACAGCGTAGTTGACGGTACACATATAACTGTTAGTCAAACTGCTAGCCCATTAAGTGCATTTGGTCTAAGTGCTGCTAGTGGATTCATGAAGGTCAGTATCGGCGGTGGTGGCTTTGGTGGGCTAACTAACAGTACAACATATTACATTACTTCGATTCCAGATTCTACACATTTTACTGTATCAACTACACTAGGTGGTACAAATCTAGTACTGTCTACTGCTTATGGTACTATGTTAGCTAACGTTGTATCTAGCTATAATCCATTGTATAATGGTTCTTGGGCTGTAACTGCTAGTTCAGCAACCAGCATAAGTTTATTTTATCCTTATGACCCAGGTGCATTTATTACACCATTAAACGCAACACTGAGTAGTGTTTCCGGTGTATCAGGGGCTGGCCCATTCTTAGTTACATTTACTATCCCAACACAGGCAGTTGCTCCGACTACTGGCATTAATTATACTGTTAGTGGACAAGTTAATACTGCATTTAACACATCAGTTACTGCTACTAGTTCAAGTACAACAAGTATTACTCTAAGTTATGTAACTAATCCAGGGACATTTGTCACAGCGACTCCGATCAACATTACCAGCTATGGAACTGTAACAGGTTCTGGCCCATATGTTGTTACATATAACATTACAAGCCAAACTTATGTTCCATTTACAGGTACTACTTACACAGTCGCAGGTAGTAGCACCGCAGGATATAACGGTACCTATAGTGTTGTTGGTAGCACCAACAGTACTATCCAGGTTAGCTATCCAAGTAATCCTGGTTCATTCGTTGCTGGGCTAGTTGGTACTGGTCAAATTGCTGGCACTACTCTAGCTGTAACTGCGGTAACTAGCGGCGCGATTGCTACTAATCAAGTGATAACAGGAACTAATGTAACTACAACAACAGTTACAGGTACATACACAACTGGTAAACTTATCAGTGCCGTAGCATCAAATGCCACTTACTTTACTATTACGACAGCAGCACAACCAGTACCTTGGATAGTTGGACAACAGGTAACTATTACCGGTGTCACACCTACTGGTTATAATAATACATGGACTATTTCAAATAACATAGCACCGACAGCTACACAATTTACAGTAACTAATGCAAGTAACTTTGGTACTAGTGGATTCGTCAGTAATGCTGGAACAGCTACACCATCGGGTGCTACAGGTGGAGTTGGTATGTATGTTGTTGCTACAACACAGACCGCTGCTTCAGGGGCGATTGCTACTAACTTAACTATTACTCCGACTGCTACAACTACTAGTGTTATCGGTGGAGCAACTGTATTGATTGCTCCAGAGGTAACCAATGCATCAAGTAGTAGTTTAGGTATTAGTAAACCATTTAGTGTTGCTAACATACCAACCCTACGTCTAGGATATCCAGCAGGATCAGGTGCGCAAATTACTGTTCGTATTAGTACTTGCCGTGCCACAGGACACGATTTCTTAGATATTGGTACTGGAGGTTATGTAACTACAAACTATCCATATCAAATTTATGGTAATCCGGCACTGCCAAGACAGCAAACACAAGAAGTGTTTGAAGAAGGGGTAGGTCGTGTATTCTATGTAACATCGGACCAGAACGGTATCTTCCGTGTGGGACGTTTCTTTACAGTGGACCAAGGTACTGGTACAGTTACATTCTCTGCAAGTATCGCGTTGAGTAACTTGGACGGTTTAGGATTCAAGCGTGGTGTTGTTGTTAGTGAATTCTCAACAGATTCAACAATGACCAACAACGCATCGGATACAGTTCCAGTACAATCAGCTGTTCGTGGATATATTGATGCACGTTTAGGTTTAACACATGGTGGTTCACCAGTAGCGTTAACTAATTTAATTGGGCCAGGATACCTAGCACTAAGTGGTGCGTTAAGCATGAAAGGCTCTCTAAATATGAGCGGCTATTTGATCAATAACGTATCTACACCACAAAGCGGTTTAGATGCTGCTAACAAGAGCTATGCCGATGGACTTACGTTGTCAGTTAATGCTCTTTATAAACTAACTGATCAGTTAATCACCTATGCAAATATTCCAAACGGCAATACACACGTATTTGATCAGTATGTAGGCAATCAATTATCAATCATAAGCATTACTACATCAGGTGGTACTGCTACTTTAACTTACGCAGTACAACCTAGTGCTCCGTATGCGATTGGGCAGACCATTTATGTTCAAGGTGTAAATCCTAGCGGATATAACGGAACATGGGTAGTAACTGCGTGTACTTCAATCGGTGTGCAGTTTGCTACAGCATACAGTACTGCATATGTAGGCGGTGGTACTATTACAACTGGTCGTTGGAGAAATATTGCCTTCCCAAATAGCACTAGTGCAAATAATGATGTTGCAATTAATTGGAATTCATCAACCAGCGCATTAACATCAAGTATTAACTTAGGTGTTATTGTCAACCAACAAGTTAGTCCTACAGCAGCTATCGCGCAAAGTAAGTTGAGTCTAAACAGTGCCGGTGTCCTAGCAAATGCTACAGGTATTACACAGGCTAATTTAGGTGTAGCAGCATTTAGTAGTGCGACATTTAGTTCTACTAACGGTTGGATTGATGTACAAACATCAACCAGTGCTAGCACTGGTGTTGTTCTAAGTAAGATACAACAGATTAGTGCAAGTACCATATTGGGTAATCTAGGTAGCGTTGCAGCAAGTCCAAGTCAACTTACACCCGGTAATGTAGTAACAGCTGGTGACGGTATTAAGAACGCAAACTTTAGTTCATCGGCTAGTGTATCGACCGGTGTAATGATTGTTAACTATAATATCGCATCTGGTACTAGTGGAAATACCTACAGTATTATTCCTGCTGTGTCTACTGCAACTGCTAACTCAATTGTGTTGCGTGATAGTAGCGGCAATTCTACTGTATCAACTTTAAATACTGCTACTCTACAAATTGGTGGGTATAAAGCACAAGACTTAACTAGCACTACATTTAACTATTATACTCCAGGTGGCTACCAGTTTGGAACATCAACTGGTACAAATGGCACTAACAGTACCTTTGCATTCTTAGCTGGTACTGTGGATATAAGTGCTAGCGGTGCAATTCTTAAAGCTACAACTATAACCACTGGCGCAGCAGGTACTGTCGGAACTGTAACAGGTACATATCAAGTTACTGCATCTAGTACATGGGATGTAACAGCTGGCACACTTAAATCATATACACTAACAACAGGTGGTGATTCGCTAGCAGGTGTTATCCAAGGTAAGTGGACCTTAAGCGGTGCAAGTACCTTACAAGCTACCTATGCTGACTTAGCTGAATACTATGAGGGTGACCAAGAGTATGAACCAGGTACAGTGTTAGTGTTTGGTGGTGATAAGGAAGTTACTTCAACTGACACTATGAACGATACACGACTAGCTGGTGTAGTAACAACGAATCCGGCTTACGTCATGAATAGTGAACAAACAGGTATTAAGGTTTGTCTAGCTCTAGCAGGTCGTGTTCCAGTTAAGGTAGTAGGTCGTGTTAAGAAAGGCGACATGCTGACAACATCAAGTACCCCCGGATATGCTGTTAAAGCATTAAATCCAACACTAGGTGCTATCATTGGTAAGGCTATTGAAGATAAAGACTACGGTGAAGCAGGTGTAATAACTGTTGCGGTAGGGAGAATGTAATGACTAAGTTAACTATAAACATTGGCGCAACAGCTAACGACAAAACCGGCGATACTATACGTGCTGCTTTTAATAAAGTAAATTCTAATTTTACTGAATTGTATACACAAATTAGTGGATTAGAATTAGATGCTGTTATACCTAGTCAAACTGGTAACAATGGAAAAATTTTAACTACTAACGGTACAACATTAAGTTGGAGTACAATAAATCAAAATCAATTAGTTAATAACAGCTATAGTTTATCAGTAGGTACAGATGGCAGTGTTACATTACCTAGCGGAGCCAAATTAGATAGCGGAGCTTCTTTTAAATTTGCTACCGACAACGGCGTAACGCAGTACATAGATCTCCGTGATTCATCAGGACGTGGATTTTATACCGACTCCAGCGGATTCACTTTAAGAAGTAACGGCAGCAACAACTGGATATTTGATCCATCGGGCATACTAAATCTTCCTCAAAATAATTCAGCAGGTGCAGCAGTTATACAGCCCTCAGCTTCAACCTACGGCATCAAACTGATATCCAACGGCAATACATGGGCATTTGGAACTGATGGTGCTTTAACATTTCCAGACAATACTCTACAAACCACAGCGTGGACTGGTATATTGCCTAGCCCAACTTACAGTGGAAGCAGTAGCATAGGCAACGTAACTCCTGCTCCGTTGAATCTAAACAATACTGGTAGTAGTGGACAAGTCAAAACTCAACTGACTTTGATCAACACAGCTGGCAATGCTAATACTGGCAGTGCTATCGATTTCTTTACCTATACTGGTGCAGGTAATGGTGTTCCTGGAGCTAGAATACA
>Ga0214172_1000127_pt1 | contig 41777 bp, 31 predicted proteins | sample TroBogEpilimnion_29_FD_153010 | JGI IMG/M metagenome (GOLD analysis project Ga0214172, IMG submission 153010) | Freshwater microbial communities from Trout Bog Lake, WI - 12JUL2007 epilimnion | ecosystem: Environmental > Aquatic > Freshwater > Lake > Epilimnion/Euphotic zone | place: Trout Bog...
GCGGATCGAATCGGGCAAAGCGACCATGAAGGAACTGGAAACGTACATTCTGAAAAAGGGTGAAGTCTCGGGGAACGGCAGCGGCCGTCAGGAATTCCTCGAAAATCTCATCAACGAATTCATCTGAAACTAGGTGCGGCTGGTTCCCCGTTCGCACGCTATAAATAAAAAAATCCTTAATAATTTATTATGAATATCAACTTGAAACAGTTTGAAGTCTGGTTTGTCACTGGCAGCCAGCATCTTTACGGCCCGGAAACTCTAAAAAAGGTCGCTGAACATTCGCAGGAAATGGCCAAGGCACTCAATGCGTCCTCGGTGATTCCGGTGAAGGTCGTCTTCAAGCCCGTGCTGGTCACGCCGGACGCGATCACTGAGCTTTGCCAGGCCGCTAATAACGCGGCGAAGTGCATTGGCCTTATCACCTGGTGCCATACGTTTTCGCCGTCCAAAATGTGGATCAACGGCCTCAAGCAGCTCCGCAAGCCCGTCGCCCATTTGCACACGCAATACAACCGCGACATTCCGTGGGCCACGATTGACATGGATTTCATGAACATGAATCAGGCGGCCCATGGCGATCGCGAGCATGGCTTTATCTGGAGCCGGTTGCGCTTGAGCCGCAAGGTGGTCGTCGGTTTCTGGCAGGAAAAAGCCACGCAGGAAAAACTCGGCGCGTGGTCGCGCGCCGCTGCGGCGTGGGCGGACTGGCAGACGGCGAAGTTCTGCCGCTTTGGCGACAACATGCGCGAGGTGGCCGTGACCGACGGCGACAAGGTTTCTGCGCAGATCAAGTTTGGGTTCGCCGTCAACGGCTACGGTGTTGGCGACCTGGTGAAGCTGGTCAATGAAGCGACGGAAAAGGAAGTGGATGCGCTCGTAAAAACCTATGAAGGGGATTATCAAATTGCCCCGGATTTGAAAAAGGGCGGCAAGCGTCACAAATCAGTCCGCGATGCCGCGCGCATTGAGTTGGGCCTGCGGGCTTTTCTCACGGCAGGCGATTTCAAAGGCTTCACCACGACGTTCGAAGATCTCCACGGTCTGGCGCAATTGCCGGGCCTGGCGCCGCAACGCCTGATGGCCGACGGCTATGGCTTTGCCGGCGAAGGTGATTGGAAAACCGCCGCGCTCGTCCGTGCGATGAAGGTCATGGCGTCCGGGCTCACCGGCGGCACGTCGTTCATGGAAGATTACACCTATCACATGAGCCCCGCGGGCAAGTTTGTGCTCGGTTCCCACATGCTGGAAATCTGCCCCAGCATCGCGGATGGCCAGGCGTCGTTGCAGGTGCATCCGCTCGGCATCGGCGGCAAGGCCGATCCGGCCCGCCTTGTTTTCAATACGCCGGCCGGCGCTGCGCTGAATGCCTCGTTGATGGATTTTGGCAACCGCTTCCGCCTCCTCATCAACGAAGTGGATGTCGTCAAACCGGAACAGCCGATGCCGAAGCTGCCGGTGGCCCAGGCTGTGTGGCAATGCCGTCCCAATTTCGAGGATGCATGCGCCGCGTGGATTTACGCGGGCGGCGCGCATCACACCGGTTTCAGCCAGGCGGTCACCACGGAAATGCTCGAAGATTTCGCGGCAATCGCCGGCATGGAAGCGGTGGTCATCGACGCCGACACGAAGCTCCGCCAGTTCAAACAGGAACTCGTCTGGAATGACTGTGCCTACGGCTTAAAGAGCGGCTGGGTTGCCTGAGTGTGACGCCCCGGATTGAGTGAGAAAGACGCTGTACTCATGAACCGACTGAAATGGATGGTTTTGGCCGTTGCCATTTCGGCTCTGGTGATGTGTGCCTCGGCGGGTGCGCCGGTGCTGAAGGTGCCGCGCGCCGTCGAGCCGTTTCCTCTGTCCGGGGTGCGGCTGCTGGACGGGCCGTTTCGCGACGCGATGTTGCGCGACCAGAGGTATCTGCTGAGCCTGAATCCCGACCGGTTGCTGCACACGTTCCGTCTGAACGTGGGGCTGCCGTCCAGCGCACAACCGCTGGGCGGATGGGAAGCGCCGGACTGCCAGTTGCGCGGCCACTGTCTGGGCCACTACCTCTCCGCAGTGTCGCTGATGGCTGCCGGCACCGGCGATGCGCGATTTAAGCAGCGGGTGGATTACCTCGTCGGCGAATTGGCGAAATGTCAGGCCAATTCGCCCGCAGCGGGGTTTCATGCAGGCTATTTGTCGGCGTTTCCCGAATCGCTCATCGACCGCGTCGAACTGGGGCAGCGGGTCTGGGCACCGTGGTATACGTTGCATAAGATCATGGCCGGCTTGCTGGATGCCAACCAGCAGTGCGGCAACGCACAGGCTTTGTCGGTTCTCACGCACATGGCGGATTGGGTGAAGTTCCGCGTGGACCGCTTGTCTCCGGAACAGATGCAAAGATCCCTCGAGACCGAGCACGGCGGCATGAATGAAGTCCTTGCCAATCTGTATGCGGTGACGGGCAATACCAATTATCTCCAGCTTTCCGCCGCGTTCAACCATGCCAAAGTCCTCAACCCGCTCGCTCACGGCGAAGACCAGTTGAATGGCATTCACGCTAACACGCAGATTCCCAAGATCATCGGCGCGACCCGCGAATATGAACTCACCGGCGACTCAAACTTCCTGGCGATGGCGTACACGTTTTGGGATTCCGTCGCGCTGCACCGTTCCTACGTCATCGGCGGGGATAGCGACCATGAACATTTCTTCCCGACTAACGAGTTCGCGAAGCATTTGAGCACCGACACGTGCGAGACTTGCAACACCTACAATATGCTCAAGCTCACGCGCGAGCTGTTCGCGCTCGCACCGGACGCCGCCAGGATGGATTTTTACGAGCGCGGCCTTTATAACCACATCCTCGCCTCGCAGGACCCGGAGACCGGCATGTTCGTCTATCTCATGTCCCTCAAGCCGGGGCATTTCAAAACGTATTCCACGCCGGAAAATTCCTTCTGGTGCTGTGTGGGCACCGGCATGGAAAATCATGCCAAATACGCCGACACCATTTATTTCCAGGATGCCCATTCGCTTTACGTCAATCTGTTCATCGCGTCGGAATTGTCCTGGCCGGAAAAAGGTCTGGTTCTCCGACAGGAAACTAAGTTTCCTGAGAGCGGCTTGTCAGTCTTAACCCTCAAGCTGAAGCAGCCCCTCCGCTTCGCTTTGAAAATCCGCCACCCCGCTTGGGCCTCAGGCATGACTCTATCCATCAGCGGCCAGACGCACTCGGATCTTTCCACTGCCTCGCCCGGAAATTATTTTACGGTGGAGCGCGAATGGCACGATGGGGACACCGTGACCCTTCGATTACCAATGAAATTGCACACGGAATTCCTGTCTGGCACGACCAACGAGATCGCTTTGCTTTACGGGCCCATTGTCCTGGCTGGCGAACTGGGCACTAATTTTATGCCGAATCCGCTGGCGACGACCCAGACGGAATTCAGCCGCCTGCCCGTACCGTCGGCGCCCGTGCTGGTGACGACGGCGGATGCGGTGCTCAAGCACGTCGAGCCGGTGCAGGGACAGCCGCTGACGTTCCGCACGCGCGGCATTGGCCGGCCCGGGGACGTCACGCTGATTCCATTCTATAAACTGTACCGCCAGCGCTACTCGGTTTATTGGCAGTTGATTTCTGAAGCCGACTGGAAAATGCAGGCTGCCGATATCGCCCTCGCCGAGGCGGAGCGCATGGCTGAAGAAGCGCGCGTGGTGGATGTCGTGCGCCCCGGCGAACAGCAGTCCGAAACCGACCATAAAATGCAGGGGGAGGGGACCCAGACCGGCGACGCATATGGTTTTAAGTGGCGTCAGGCCACCGGCTGGTTTAGCTACTCGGTCAAGGTGCTGCCAGGCCAAGCGCAGCAATTAGTGGTGTCGCTCCGCGGCGGAAAAAGCGAATTGGCAAATTTTGACGTCCTCGTGGATGGAAATATCGTCACGTCATCGTCCGCGGGCAAGGAACCCGATGCGGTGTTTCCGCTTCCAACCGACCTGACGCAGGGAAAACAAAGTGTCACGGTGAAATTCGCCGCGCATCCGGGCAAATCCGTTGCCGGTGGTATTTATGGCGTTCGTATGTTGCGCGCCCCAACCAAACCATGAAAACCGCCACCTTTCTTTCAACCTTGTTGGTTGCGTTGCTGCTGGCCGGCGTCCCCGCGTCCGCCGCGACAATCACCGTGCAAACGGATCAGCCGGGGGCGCCTATCAACCCGGCCATGTGGGGCGTTTTCTTTGAGGACATCAACCTTGGTGCGGACGGCGGGCTCTACGCGGAGCTGGTGAAGAACCGGTCATTTGAATTTCCCAATGCCCTCATGGGCTGGCAAGTGATCGGACCGGCCAGCGGCATAGAGGTTCGCAGCGATAAGCCCTTTAGCCCGGTGCAACCGCATTATGTCCGGCTGCAAGGCGGCACGGGCCTCGCCAATGAAGGCTTTCGCGGCATCGGCTTGAAGGCGGGTGAAAAATATGATTTTTACGCGCAGGTGCGGGTGACGGCGGGTGCGCCCGCGCTCCAGATTGACCTGGTGGCGGCCGATGGTGAAATTCTGGCGCAAGCGCGTCTTAAAAACCTCTCTGCCGATTGGCAGTTGCAAAAACTCACGCTGCGCCCCACCGCCACGGCCGACATGGCGCGTTTGCGGGTGACGGTGATGGGCAACGGCACCGTTGACCTGGATCTGATTTCGCTCTTCCCGCGCAACACCTGGAAACAGCGCCCCGGCGGGTTACGGGCGGACCTCGTGCAGTGGCTGGCGGACTTGAAGCCGGGCTTTATGCGTTTTCCCGGCGGCTGCATTGTGGAGGGGCATACCCTGACCAACCGGTATCAGTGGAAGACGACCATCGGACCCGTGGCGGAACGCAAGGTGATCATGAACCGTTGGAATGACGAGTTTAAACACCGGCCCACGCCGGATTACTACCAGTCCTTCGGCCTGGGTTTCTTTGAGTATTTTCAACTGTGCGAGGACATCGGGGCGTCGCCGCTGCCGATCTTGAATTGTGGCATGGCCTGTCAGTTTAATTCCGGCGAACTCGTTCCGCTAGATCAACTGGATCCTTATATTCAAGACGCGCTCGACCTGATTGACTTTGCCAACGGCCCGGTAACGAGCGAGTGGGGGGCCAAGCGCGCGGCACTCGGCCACCCGAAACCATTCCACCTGAAAATGCTGGGCGTAGGAAACGAACAGTGGGAGGCGCAATACCTGGAACGCTACGCGAGATTTCATCAGGTGCTGAAGCTGCGGCATCCGGAAATCAAATTGGTCTCCGCCGCCGGCCCCTCCCCGGACGGAAGTCGTTTCGATTTTGCGTGGTCCAAGCTTCCTGAACTGCATGCGGACATCGTGGACGAACATTGCTACGCCAAACCGGACTGGTTCTACAACAGCACGCACCGCTACGATCATTACGACCGCAATGGCCCGAAGGTTTTCTTTGGTGAATACGCCGCCCAGAGCGACAAGATTCTGAGCACCAATAACCGCAATAATCTGGAATGTGCGCTCGCCGAGGCGGCGTGCATGACCGGCTTGGAGCGCAATGGGGATGTGGTGCAGATGGCCAGCTATGCGCCGCTGTTTGCCCATGTCGCGGGCTGGCAATGGAAGCCCGACCTTATCTGGGTGGATAACCTCCGCAGCTACGGCACGCCGAATTATTACGTCCAGAAATTATTCGCCAATAATTCCGGCGATGTGCTGGTGCCGGTCAAACTGGCGGCGCCGGATGCCCCCAAACTCTTTGCCTCGGCTACGCGCGACTCCGTCTCGGGCGATACGATTCTCAAGGTCGTGAACGGAGCGGCGACGCCGGTTACCGTGCAGATGGATTTGGCCGGGGCGGCCAAAATCGCTTCCAAGGCCGTCGCTTACACGCTGGCGGGTGGCAGCCAGCAGGATGAAAACTCATTTACCGCGCCCCGCAACATTTCCCCGCAGCAATCCACAATCAAAATCACCTCGCCGCAGTTTGACTATACGTTCACGGCCAACTCGCTGACCGTGTTGCGGTTCAAAATCATCAAATAAATTATGGCTAATCAATACACCATCGGACTGGATTACGGCACGAACTCCGTTCGCGCGCTCATCGTCAATGTCGCCAACGGTGCGGAAGTGGCAGCCGCCGTGTGGACTTACGCCCACGGCACGCAGGGCGTGATTTTATCGCGCGATCCGAATCTGGCGCGGCAACACCCGCTGGATTACGTCAACGGCGCGGAAATCACCATCCGGCAGGCGCTCGCCGCCGCGAAGAAATCCGTGAAGGGGTTCAGCTCTGGTCAGGTCATCGGCATTGGCGTGGATACGACCGGCAGCACGCCGCTGCCGGTGGATGCGCAGGGACAGCCCTTGGCCTTCAGTAAAAAATTCGCGAACAATCCCGCCGCGCTCGCGTGGCTGTGGAAGGACCATACCGGCGTTGCCGAGGCTGGTGAAATCACTGCGTTGGCCGCGAAAATCCGCCCGCAATATCTCGCCAAGTGCGGCGGCATTTATTCCAGCGAATGGTTTTTCAGCAAAATTCTGAAATGCCTCCGCTCCGCGCCGCAGGTCTTCAACGCTGCCCATTCGTGGATCGAGCTTTCGGATTTCGTGCCCGCCGCACTCACCGGCACGCTCGCGCCGGAGCAGTTTACCGCCGGCGTCTGTGCCGCCGGCCACAAGGCGATGTGGAATGCCAAATGGGGCGGCTATCCGGACGCCAAATTCTTGTCCCAGCTTGATCCCAAGCTGGGCGCGCTGCGCGACCGGTTGCCGCAGAAGGTCCGCGCTGTGGACACGGCGGCGGGAGCTTTGACGGCGGAATGGGCGAAGAAAACCGGATTGACGGTCGGCATTCCCGTGGCTGTCGGCGCGTTCGACGCCCATACCGGGGCGATCGGCGCGGGCGTCAAGCCCGGCACGTTGGTCAAAATCATCGGCACCAGCACCTGCGACATCAGTGTGAAGCGGAACACCGAAAAACTGGCGGATGTCCCCGGCGTCTGCGGCATCGTGGACGGCAGCGTGCTGCCCGGCTATTTTGGTCTGGAAGCTGGCCAGTCCGCGGTGGGCGATATTTTCAATTGGTGGGTAAACTACATCCAGCCGCACGGTGAAAAATTGTCGCACCAGGCGCTGGACGCGGAGGCGATGAATTTGCAGCCCGGCGAGAGCGGTTTGCTCGCGCTGGATTGGAACAACGGCAACCGCACGATTCTGGTGGACCAGCGGCTCACGGGTTTACTGGTCGGCCAGACGCTCTACACCACGCCCGCGGAAGTCTACCGCGCGTTGATCGAGGCCACGGCTTACGGCGCCTTGACCATCATCAACCGATTCGAGGAATACGGAGTGAAGATTGACGAGGTCGTCAACTGCGGCGGCATCGCGGAGAAGAGCGCCATCACCATGCAGATTTACGCGGACGTGACGGGCCGGCCGATGAAGATTTCCCGCTCGGCGCAGACCTGTGCGCTCGGTTCGGCCATCGCCGCCGCAGTCATTGCCGGGGCGCACAAGGATTTCGCCGCCGCCCAGAAAAAGATGACCGGCTTGAAACCCAAAGTCTACAAGCCCAATGCCAAGGCGCACGCGGTTTACCAGGAGCTCTATGCCATCTACAAGGAATTGCACGATGCCTTTGGCACGCAACAAGGGAACGCCAACCTGTTTGGGGTGATGAAGAAGCTCATCGAAATCCGCAGCCGCGTCCGCAACTGATTTTCAACCACGCAACCCACTATGCTCGAAAAATTAAAAGCTCAAGTCTGCCAGGCGAACCTCGACCTGGTTGCCAAAGGTCTGGTCATCGAAACGTGGGGCAACGCCAGCGGTATTAACCGCGAGCGTGGCCTCATGGTCATCAAGCCGAGTGGTGTGCCGTATGCCGGCATGAAGCCTAAACACATGGTTATCGTTTCGCTTGCAGACGGCCAGGTCGTGGAGGGCAATTTGAAGCCGAGCTCCGACACCGCTACCCATCTGGTGCTGTATCACGCGTTTCCCCAAATCGGCGGCGTGGTCCACACCCACAGCTTGTTTGCCACCGCCTGGGCGCAGGCCCAGCGGGGGTTGCCCAGCTACGGCACCACCCAGGCCGATTACTGGTATGGCGACGTGCCTTGCACGCGCCTGTTGACGCCGGCCGAAATCAAAAAAGATTACGAGGCCAATACGGGCGAAGTCATCGTCGCCATCTTCAAAAAATTAAAGTTCAATCCGCTGCAGCACCCGGCTGTCCTGGTCGCCAGCCACGGCCCGTTCACCTGGGGCCGGGATGTGGCCGACGCCGTTCACAACGCGGGCGTTCTGGAATTCATTGCGCAGCTCGCCAGCGAGACTTTGAAGATCAACCCCAAATTGAAGCCGATGCAATCGGTCCTCCTCGATAAACATTTTCTTCGCAAACACGGCCCCGGTGCTTATTATGGCCAGAAATAATCCCGAAACACGAACCACTCACTATTACTCTGTATCCCTATGAATAAAATCATCCAACTCCTCACCCTCACGTCGCTGGGCGTTCTTGCGGTGGGATTAACCGGTTGCAACTCTATGTCAAACACACCTAAAGGCACCATCACCAAAGCTGACTTCGGCACGACCCCGGCCGGCAAGCCGGTGGAAATCTACACCCTGCACAATGCTAATGGCGCGGAGGCCCGCATCATGACCTATGGCGGCATCGTCCAGTCCCTTTCCATGCCGGACAAAAACGGCAAGCTGGGCGACGTTGTTCTGGGCTATGATAATTTGCAGGGCTACATTGACAAGACACCCTATTTCGGCGCGCTCATCGGCCGCTATGGCAACCGCATCGGCGGCGCCAAGTTCACGCTGGAGGGCCAGACTTACACGCTGGCGACCAACAACGGCGCCAACTCCCTGCACGGCGGCCTCGTCGGCTTTGACAAAGTCATCTGGACCGCGCGCCCCATGAACACCACCCACGGCCCGGCCCTGATCCTCACCTATGTCAGCTTGGATGGCGAAGAGGGTTTTCCAGGCAACCTGGAAGTGACGGCGATTTATACGCTCACGGACAAGAATGAATTGAAGCTCGAATTCGCCGCCAAGACGGACAAGCCCACGGTTGTGAACCTCACGCATCATTCCTATTTCAATCTCGCGGGGCAGGGCCATGGCGACATCCTCAACCATGTCGTTTACATCAATGCCAACCAGACTACCCCGGTGGATGCGGATTTGATCACGACGGGTGAATTTGCCGATGTCACCGGCTCGCCGTTTGACTTCCGTAAGCCGACCACCATTGGAGCGCGCATCAATGCGCCGGACAAAGTGCTCCAATACGGCCCCGGCTACGACCACAATTGGGTCATCAACAAGCCGTTCGGTCAGTTCGGACTCCAGGCGCGCGTCGTGGAACCGACCAGCGGCCGCGTGATGGAAGTGTGGAGCGATGAACCCGGCCTGCAGTTCTATGCCGGCAATTTCCTCGACGGCACGCTCACCGGTAAGGGTGGCGTGGTGTATCAGCGCCACACCGGCTTCTGCATGGAGCCGCAGCATTACCCCGACTCCCCCAACAAGGCGAACTTCCCCACCGTGGAACTCAAACCCGGCCAGGCCTATCACAACACGATCGTCTATAAATTCAGCGTGGAATAAACCTGAAGCACCCGACTGCAATTAATCAAACTATGAATGACATTACTAATAACGTGGCAACCGCCGGTACCGGCATCGTGGCGGCAACGGCCAATGGCGGTTCCGTGTTCAACGGCTTGGATTGGGCGGTAATCATCCTGTTCGCCCTCGGCATGCTCGTGACCGTCTGGTTCTCCATGCGCAAGAAAAACGAGTCGGGCAAGGACTACTTCCTGTCCGGCCGCGATGCGAACTGGCTGCAGATCGGCTCCTCGATCTTCTCCTCCAACATCGGTTCCGAACATCTCGTCGGCCTCGCCGGCGCCGGGTTCGTCACCGGTATGGCCATGGCGCACTGGGAAATGCACGGCTGGCTCATTCTGATGTTGGGCTGGGTGTTCGTCCCGCTTTACGACCGCATGAAAGTCTTCACCATGCCGGAGTTTCTCGAACTGCGCTTTAGCCGCGGCTCCCGCAACGTCCTGAGTTTGCTCACCATGGCGAGTCTCGTGCTGACCAAGATCGCCGCGACGATTTACGCCGGCGACGTGGTCATCCGCACGCTGCTCAACGTGGATCACGTTAGCATCTTTGGTCACAACCTGGACGTGTTCTGGGTCATTGCTCTCGGGCTGGCCTTCACCACGGGCCTGTACACCATTTTCGGTGGCATGCGCGTGATTATGTACACGGCCGTGCTGCAAACGCCGGTCCTGATCTTCGGCTCGCTCGCCATTCTGTATGTTGGCCTGCACAAGCTCGGCGGCGGCAGTTTAATCGAAGGCTGGAACGCCACCAAAGCGGCCGTCGGCGATAACATCCACCTCATCCGCTCCAATAGCGATCCGGAATGGCCCTGGCTCGCCGTGCTGCCCGGTTCCGCCATCATCGGCTTCTGGTATTGGTGTACCGACCAGTACATCGTCCAGCGCGTCCTGGCCGGAAAAAATCAGCAGGAATCCCGCCGTGGTTCTATCCTCGCGGGCTATTTCAAGCTCACTCCGGTGTTCATCTTTCTCATTCCCGGCATGGTGGCCTTTGCGCTCACCCAGAAGCCCGGCAGCGGTTTCAGCACCACGGGCGACGCCGCCTACACCTCCCTCGTCGCTCAGATTCTGCCGCACGGCGTCAAGGGCATTGTCGCCTGCGGTATGATCGTCGCGCTCATGGCCTCCCTCGCCTCCAAGTTCAACGCCGCCGCCACCCTGTTCACGATGGACTTCTACCGCGAATGGCATCCGAATGCGTCCGGCAAAACCGAGGTGTTCGTCGGGCGCCTCGCGACGGCCGTGATCGTGTTCCTCGGCATCTGCTGGGTGTTGGTCATCAAGGCCCTGCACTCCAGCCTCTATGAGTATCTCCAGAATGTGCAGGCGTACCTGTCCCCGGCCATCGCCGTGCTGTTCGCCGTGGGCGTATTCTGGAAACGCGCCACCGCTCCCGCCGCCCTCTGGGCCTTCGTCGTGGGTGTGGTGGCCGGTTTCGCCCGCCTGGCGACGGACCTCGTCCTGCGCGACGACGGCAAGATCGTGAAGGACTTGAAACAGCAGCTCTATCATCACGCCATCTCGCTGGATCAATATAACGCGGGCATCGCGCCCTTCCAGGCCAAGTATGGACTCCTCTTCACCTTCTGGAACATCCACTGGCTCTATTTCTGTCAGGGACTCTTCGTGCTGACCGCCGTCCTGATGGTGGTCATCAGTCTCATGACCCAGGCGCCGGACGCCAAGACAGTCAAATACACTTGGTATGGTGCCACGCCTGAGGAAAAAGCCGCCACGCGCGCCAGCTGGGGCACCCTCGACGTCGTGCTGAGCTTGATCGTTGTGGCCGCCGTCATCGGGTTCTATATCGCGTTCTTCTAACGCGTCGGTTTGCCAAAGGGTGGCAGGGCCTCGGCCTTGCCACCCTTTTTTGCAGTTAATGCCGTCAGTCGATATTAAACTATGAGTAAAACTCCGCTGCTCTCGATGCGTGGAATCGGCAAGCGATTCCCCGGGGTCATCGCCTTGGACAATGTCTCGCTGGAGATCGGCGCGGGTGAGGTGGTCGCGCTCTGCGGCGAAAACGGGGCGGGCAAGTCCACTCTGATGAAGATCCTCGGCGGCGTTTATCAGCCGGACGCCGGGGAGATTCTTCTGGAGGGCGTGGCCGTGAACATCAGCAGCGTCACGGATTCGATGCAGCTGCGCGTGGCCTTCATCCATCAGGAGTTGAATGTCCTCGATAACCTCGACGTGGCGGCCAATGTGTTTCTCGGCCGTGAGCCGCGGAATGCGCTCGGCTTGATTGACTTCAAAAAAATCCATGCGGACACGGAACCGTTGCTCCAGCGGCTCGGCCTCAATCTCCCCAGTCGCACGCCCCTGGAGAAGCTTTCCCTCGCCCAGAAGCAGTTGGTGGAAATCGCCAAGGCCCTGTCGCTCAACTCCCGCATCATCATCATGGACGAGCCGACGTCGTCGCTGACCTTGCAGGAAACAGACCGGCTCCTGGAACTCGTTCTCGAATTAAAGCGGCAGGGCGTGAGCGTGGTTTATATTTCGCACCGTTTAAGCGAGGTGGAGCATATCGCCGACCGCGTGGTGGTCTTGCGCGATGGCAAAAACGCCGGCGCTCTGGCTCGTGCCGAGATCAATCACGACAACATCGTGAATCTGATGGTCGGTCGCGAAATCAGTAGTTCCTACACCGCTTCCCCGGCGAGCCGCACCCCGGGTTATTTCCAGGTCCGCAATGCCCGTTCCAGCCGCTATCCCTCCAGGGACGTGGCCTTCGATGCAGCGCGGGGCGAAATTCTGGGGTTTGCTGGACTGGTCGGGGCAGGGCGCTCGGAGATTGTCAAAGCCTTGGTTGGTCTCGACCCCGGCGGCAGCGCGGAAGTGACGCTGGGCGAGGAGCGGATTTTTATCCGCCAGCCCGCCGATGCCATTAGCCACGGGGTTTATCTGGTGCCGGAAGACCGGCGCGGCGAAGGCTTGGTCACCGGGATGAGCGTGCGTGAAAATACCACCCTGCCGTCCTTGAAAAAATATTCGCGATTCAATCTCATCCGCCGGGATCGCGAGCGCAAGGTCACGGACGAGCAAATCAAAGCCTTGAAGATCAAGACCCCCGGTCCCGAAGCACTGGTGCTGAACTTGAGCGGCGGAAACCAGCAAAAGGTCGTGCTCGGCAAATGGTTTTCAATGCAGCCCAAGGTGATGATTCTGGACGAGCCGACGCGCGGCATCGATGTCGGCGCGAAGGCGGAAATTTACCGGCTCATGCGTGAATTTGCTGATGGGGGCGGCGTGATTCTGATGATCAGTTCGGATATGGAAGAGGTTTTGAATGTCAGCGATCGCGTGGCCGTGATGCACGAAGGCCGGATCACCGGTGTGCTGGACCGTCCCGATTGCAACGAGGAGAATATCATGAATCTCGCGGTCGGCAAAGCGATAGCCTCCGCCAAAGCGCCGGTGAACAATTAGTTTTCGGACTTTGGGGGGTAACCTGTTGGCTAACCACTGTTACTAAAACCGCTCAGGTCTGAGAGACTCTATCAAACAAGGCCACCAGAAACTTTAGGAATTATCCGGAAGATTTCTCCAGGCTCTTCAAATCTTCGGCTAGAAATTGAGTCACATCCTTGAAGCGGGCCACGTTATCCGGATTCATCGCCATCAACGTCTCGTGCGCCTCTAGGCTCGTCCTGGCAATTTGTTCATGGGAGGGATTGATGGATTCCGGGGTGCAGGTCTTCACATCCGCCGGCAGGGTCATCGGCCCGGTGGTGAGATTGAACAGGTGCACCGCGCCCAGATTCTCCAACAGGTCACTGACCCGCGCCGTGGCGTTGTGCAGTTCTATGCCCCGTTCCGCGGGCGCCCCGTTCGGATTCAATTTCATGCCAAACCCCGCCAGCACGCCCAGAAACGTGCTATCCATCAGTACGCATTCGCCCAAATCAATGATGAAGTGGCCGAAGCCTTTTTGCGCCAGCTCGCTCAGCAACGTTTTGAAATCCGGGCTGGAGGCGAAGTTCGCCCGCCCGGCAATTTTAATGCAGGCAAAATTCTTCCCGACCATTACGGATAAATTGGCAGATGACATGGTTCCTTGTTTTTCTTCTTTAAATGATTAGGCGGCTGCCGCGTTCGTGGACACAATTTGCACCAGTGCTTGCTGCAAGACAAGCGCTTCGTCAAGTCCGCTGGACACTAGTCGCTGGTTGCAGCGCAGTAGCACATCCATTGCGCCCACCAGTTCCGCTGAAGTGTATTTTTTGACCTGGGGCAGTGCCTTGTAAAGCACGTAAGGACTCAGGGCCAGCGGGTTGAACTTTTTTTCCACCGGCATCTGGTCGGCGGGCACGCGCTCCAGTTGCGTTTTGAAATGATTGTAGTCGTGCGTTTCTTTCACCCAGCCTTCGCGCAACATTTCCTTGAGCAGCAACATGGCGCGCACCTTGCCGATGAGTCCGTAGAGCAGGCCGATCTCTGATTTTTCTTTGTCAAACTTCGTCTCCCAAAGCTCCTCATCCAGCCGCTTGAGCAGGCGCGGCAGATCCCGGTCGCCCAGCGCGTCGCCCAGTGCAAACGCCTTGGCCGTCTTGTTGTGCGCGCAAATCGTCGTGACGTCCCACAGTTCGATTTTCTTTCGCTCGCCAGTGTACACGCACAGCTTTTCCACTTCGTTTTCCAGCTGCCGCGCATTCAGGCCAGCCCGGATGACCAGTTCTCCCAGCGCCGCGCCGGAAATTTCCTTGTCGCGCTTGCGCACCGCCTCGCGCGCCGCGATTTGGGCGCGTTCCGCCCAGTCCTTGTCTTCCTGCGACCAGGCGGAGAAGTTTTCCGTCGTGCCCAGCTTGTCCAGCGTCTTGTAGAAAACCTTCCGTTTGTCCACCTTGCCCGCACTGATCAGCAGCCGGATGTTTTGCCAGGAAAATTTCTTCAGCTCATCCGCCAGTTCCGCCAGCGTCTCGGTCACGGCGGCGGAGGAGGCGGTGCGGTCTTCACCCAGGAAATTGCAGTCGCGCAGCCAGACGACTTTGCCGCCGCCGAAAAAGGGGAGGGTTTGCAGGGCTTCACGCAGTTTGCCGATGGCTTTCAGCGCCTCGCCGCCATTGCCCACGCTCGCCTCAATGGTTTCATGATCCATGCCGCCGAGTTCCGCCGACCAGGTCTGGAACAGTTGCTTGGCGCGCTGCTTCACGGCGAAATCATCGTCGCCAAAGACCAGCGCCAGCGGGGTGGGGGCGGCGGCCATTTTAATCGGCTTCCGCTTCGCCGCCGGATTCGTTCATCTTGTCGAGCACTTCCGTCATGTCCTCCACCACTTCGAACAGGTCGGACGAGACAAAGATCGGCTTTTTCTGGGCGGCAGCCAGCGCCAGGCAGTCGCTGGGGCGTGCGTCGATTTCCACAATTTTCCGGGCCACCTCGTTTTGCTGCTGCAAAATCAGGCGCGCGAAATAGGTGGAATTTTTCAGGTCCGTGATGATGACGCGTTCCACGGTGATACCAAAGCCTTGAAAAACCCGGTTGATCAGGTCGTGCGTGAGCGGCCGTTCCTTGGGCGTGTCCCGGAGGAACATCCCGATGACGGCCCCCATCTGCGGTTCGACGTTGATGACAAAAACTTTTTTGTCATTGCCCACAAACAGCGCACAGCCGTTGTTGGCGGGCAAGATGCCCCGTATCTGAACCGGCACCACTTCATTCTTCATGTTGGGAATCTACGCCAGACTACGCGAAAAACAAGCTTCGACCGCCATGTCGGCTCCCCTGCCGGTTGTTCACGGGGTCCCTGCTGGCGGCGTGTAGTTCAGCCACGGGCCCAGCCATCTCTCGGCTTCGGTGGCGGTGAATTGCTTCCGTTGCGCGTAGTCCTCAATCTGGTCCCGGCCCAGTTTGCCCACGGCGAAATATTTGGATTCCGGATGCGCAAAGTAGAGGCCGCTCACGCTGCTGCCGGGCCACATGGCGTAACTTTCGGTGAGCGTGATGCCGGTGTGCTGCGCTACATCCAGCAGGTCCCAGAGAATCCCTTTTTCCGTATGGTCGGGGCAGGCGGGATAGCCGGCGGCGGGGCGGATGCCGCGATATTTTTCCTCAATCATGTCGCCCGTGGTCAGCTTTTCCAACGTGCCATAACCCCATTCATCGCGCACCCGCTTGTGGAGGTATTCCGCAAAAGCTTCAGCCAGGCGATCGGCGATGGCCTCGGCCAGGATGGCGTTGTAGTCATCGTGATCGGCTTTGAATTTTTCCACGATCTCCTTCAGCCCGTGCCCGCTCGTGACCGCAAAGGCGCCGATGTGATCCGGCAGGGGTGGCGTGGTGCCGGCCCCGGCCTTGGCGCCCGCGGTCCGCTGTCCCGACCGGGGGGCGATGAAATCCGCCAGACACCAGTTCGGCGTGCGGTCGCCCTTTTCGATTTGCTGGCGCAGAAAATGCAGTTGCGTCCGCAAATGCTGGCGCGATCCGTTGGTGTAGATTTCCACGTCGTCGCCCACGGCGTTGGCCGGGAACAAGCCGTACACCGCGCGGAGTTGCAGCGATTTGTGGGCGGTGAATTCCCCCAGCATCTTCTGCGCGTCCGCAAACAGTTTGGTCGCCTCCTCGCCGTGTTTTTCGTGCTGCAGGATTTTGGGATAGACCCCGCGCAGTTCCCACGTATGGAAAAATGGTGTCCAGTCAATGTAGGGCACCACTTCCTCCAGTGTGATGCCGAACGCGCCTGCGTGCCCGTGCGACGATCCGCAATCGCAGGCGCCGGCATTGAATTTCTCGGATGACAAGGTGCGGACGCCGGTGAATTCCGGCTTCGGCAGGTCGTCATAAGTCAGCTTTGGCGCATTGGCGCGCGCGGCTTCCAGCGTCAGCAGTTTAACCTGCGAGCCGGCGTGCTGCGTGCGGAGCTGTTCGTAATCGGCGCGGAGCTGTTTCACAAAAGGCGCCTTGCCGTCCTTGCTCAATAGGCTGCTGACCACCGGTACGGCGCGCGAGGCGTCCAGCACGTGGACCACCGGCTCGCTGTAATGCTGCGCCACTTTCACCGCCGTGTGCGCCCGGCTGGTCGTCGCGCCGCCGATGAGCAGCGGCACTTTAAATCCTTGGCGCTCCATTTCCCGCGCCACATGCACCATCTCGTCCAGGGATGGCGTGATTAATCCGCTCAGGCCGATGATGTCGGCGTTCTCCAGCTTGGCGCGCTCCAGGATTTTTTCGCAGGGCACCATCACGCCCATGTCGATCACCTCGTAGTTGTTGCAGGCCAGCACCACGCCCACGATGTTCTTGCCGATGTCGTGCACGTCGCCCTTGACGGTGGCGAGGATGATTTTACCCTGGGCCTTGACCACTTCGCCGCGCGCCGCCATGGCCGCTTTCTCGGCCTCCATATAGGGCGTCAAATACGCGACGGATTTCTTCATTACGCGCGCCGATTTGACCACCTGCGGCAGAAACATTTTGCCCGCGCCAAATAAATCGCCGACCACGCTCATGCCCGCCATCAGCGGGCCTTCGATCACCGCCAGCGGTTTGCCGTATTTCGCGCGCGCTTCTTCGGTGTCGATATCGATGTACAGGTCAATGCCCTTGACCAGCGAGTGCGAGAGCCGGTCTTCCACGGAACCTTTGCGCCATTCTTCCTCCACCTTTTTGTCGCTGGCCGTCGTGCCCGCGCTGGCGGCCTTGAGTTTTTCACCAAAAGTCACCAGCCGTTCCGTGGCGTCGGGACGACGATTCAACAGCACATCTTCCACCAGTTCCTTCAGCTCCGGTTCAATTTCTTCATACACTTCCAGCATGCCCGCATTGACGATGCCCATGTCCATGCCCGCCCGAATGGCGTGATACAGGAAGGCGCTGTGCATGGCCTCGCGCACGGGATTGTTCCCCCGGAACCCGAATGACACATTGGACACGCCGCCGCTCACTTTGGCGTGCGGCAGGTTTTCTTTGATCCAGCGCGTGGCCTCGATGAAGTCCACGGCGTAGTTGTTGTGTTCCTCAATGCCCGTGCCCACGGTGAGAATGTTCGGATCAAAAATGATATCCTCCGGCGGGAACCCCACTTCGTCCACCAGAATGCGGTAGGCGCGTTCGCAGATGCGGATCTTATCGGCGAGTGTCGCGGCCTGACCCTGCTCGTCGAACGCCATCACGACCACGGCCGCGCCGTATTTCAATACCTTGCTCGCCTGCTCGCGGAACTTCGCTTCGCCTTCCTTCATCGAAATGGAGTTCACAATGCCCTTGCCCTGAACACATTTCAGCCCGGCCTCGATGACTTCCCACTTGGACGAATCCACCATGAACGGCACCTTGGCCACCTCCGGTTCGCTGCCGAGCAACTGCAAATAACGCGACATCGCCGCCACGCCATCGATCATCCCCTCATCCATGCAGATATCGATGATGTTCGCGCCGTTCTCCACCTGCTGCCGGGCGATGGCGACGGCCTCCTCGTATTTGTTCTCTTTGATCAGCTTCGCAAACTTTGGCGACCCGGCCACATTGGTTCGCTCGCCGATCATGATGAACGACCCGAGCTGCTGCGTGAAGGGCTGCGACCCGGAGAGGCGGAGGGGAATCGCCGCCCCCGTGGTAAAGGTTGCTTCGGTTGGAGTTTGGCGCGGCGGCTTGTTCGCCAGCGCCTTGGCGATGGCGGCAATATGTTCCGGCGTGTTGCCGCAGCAGCCGCCCGCGATGTTCAGCAGGCCGCTGTTGGCAAACTCGCCGAGAAAATTCCCCATGTCTTCCGGCTTTAAATCAAAGCCCGTGGGCGACAGCGGATTCGGCAGGCCCGCGTTGGGGTAGCACGAGATCGCCGTGTTGGATTTGGCCGCCAGTTCCGCCAGGAACGGCCGCATCAAATCCGGCCCCAGCGAGCAGTTCAGCCCGATGGCAATCGGCTTCACATGCTTCATGGCATTCCAATACGCTTCGATGGTCTGGGCCGAGATCATCGTCTCCCCGCCGCGCCCCACGGCCGCCGAAATCATGATCGGCAGGATTTTTTTGTCCTGCTCAAACACCTCCTGGATCGCCACCAGCGCCGCCTTGGCGTTCAGCGAATCAAAAATGGTCTCCACGAGCAACAGGTCCGAGCCGCCCGCGATGAGGCCGCGAATCTGGTGGGTGTAGGCCGTTTTCACCTGATCAAACGTGCAGACGCGGAACCCTGCGTCATCCGCATCCGGCGAGTTGGAGAGCGACACCGTCAGGGGCCCCACCGCCCCCGCCACAAAGCGCGGCCGGCCGGTCTGGTTGGCAATGCGGTCGCACCATTCGCGGCATTGCCGGGCCGATTGCTCATTGATCTCCCACGCCAGGTCGTTGAGGAAGGAGTTCTCGATCACGCCCTGGTAAAACGCCGGATCCTTGCGGCCGCCGTGCTCGCGCGGGTCGTCCACAAAAAATTCGCTTTGCCCGATGCTGGTGGCGGAAAACGTGTTCGTCTCCACAATATCCGCGCCGGCTTCCAGAAAGCGGCGGTGGATGTCGCAGATGGTCGCCGCCTGTGTCAGGGAATAGAGATCGCCGTTGTTCTTGAGATCCTTCTTGGAATCCTTGAACCGCTCGCCGCGGATCTCTGCCTCGCCCAGTCCGTAGGTGCGGATGGTCGTGCCCATTGCGCCGTCAATAATGACAATGCGTTCGCGGAGCGCTTGCTGGAGGAGATCGGCGTTGTTCGACATGCGGGCAGGATACGCCAAGACCCGCTGAAGACAATTTAAAAATCAACGCATCCAGATGTGATGATATGTAAATCGTAGGCGCGGCTGGCGCGGACTGTTTCCAATATTCAAAACCGGCCCCGAGGGGGGCTGAAATGTCATTTCTGCAACCGCTGGCAATGAGTTGCCCGTCAACCACCGGGAAAGGCTCTTGAATTTTATTTGACGAATTTCAGATTCGGACGAACGTGCAGTGGCTGGTATGGACGTGGGTGCAGTTGACGGTCCCCAGACGGCGCGAAACCCGTGAGACCGTCAGATCAATGGGAAAACAGTCAGTAGTAAAAACGCCCATGCCGGCCATGCCTTTCGTAGGAGCCGACGTGAGGAGGCTCAAACTAAAAGCCCTAAAAAGCGGCAGAAGGTAACTCGTGGTAAGGGCGGTAGGACCGCCATCTCAGGTAAGGGAGCCGTTCCGCAAAATACTGTCAGCTTGTTTCAAAAACCAATTGCGTGTGGTTCGCAGGGTTCGCGGTCCTTTCCGGCCATCTTTCCCGCGGGCGGACAAACAGTTGCGGTTTCAATCGTATTCCGCAACGCACCCCCCCCGAAGGAATGGGACAATTGCCGCCGGACTCAGATTAACATCCGATGTTCATCTGCGGGGCTATGAGTAAGTTCGTTGCATGTTACCCATCACCTCCTGCCACCAGGTTGCCGAAATTTCCCGGGCTTGCCGGCCCGGCGTTTCACCCGGGCAGCAGAAACGGCCTGCCGGATTCACCTTGATTGAATTGCTGGTGATGATCGCCATTTTTGCCATTTTGGCGGCGATGCTGTTGCCGGCCCTGAGCAAGGCCAAAGAACGGGCCATGCGGATTTCCTGCATGCGCAATGTCCGTCAAGTTGGGCTGGGCTCCCTGATTTACGCGGGCGACAACAAGGACACCTTGCCGGAGGAGACGGCGAACGCCAGCAGCAGCCGGCCCTGGTATTTTTATTGAGCGATCAGCTGTTGCATCGGCTTGCCGCTCTCCCGTAATCGGCATCTGGGCGGTGATGTTTCATTCATTCACTGGATTGCTCATTCAGGTGAACCACTACGGCCTTGATCTGTGCTGCCGCGCTTTGGACCGCCTCCTCCGTCGTCCCGCCGTAAGCGGATTGTTTGGACCTCCCTTCCACTGCAAACCCTTCAATGGGATTTCCTGAAGCCAAGTCCGAGACCGTCACAGAAACCAGGATTCTCGCACTTCCCGCCAATACCCCGGTCCAATCCCGCGCCTGTTCCGACACCCTTTTGATTTCCTTGATCTCCACCACGACCCTGATGCCGCCGCCAGAATTAGTATCGGCCTTAGCCTCGCTCACTTTCTCAAACAGCTCGGTGGATTTTAGATGGGAAACGATCGCATCATTGAACTCCTGCTCTTCCGCCGCTGAACTGATCGCCGAGCGGCAGGTGTTAACCAGGATGCAATCCATCGAGACGGGTTTGCCGGTCATGACCGGGGCGGGCAATTTAACCGCAGTGGAGGTTGCGGTGCAGCCAATAACGAACGCCAGGACGAACGGGATCGCGGCCATACTGAGCGTTCGTCTGAAAAGAAGCCGCCAGCGTAAAGCGGCGCTGGTGCTGGCCTCCCGCCTCGCGCCGGGAATGGGACAGTGGTGCTTCCTGAGGTCGGCGGCTGCGATTGGGGTTGTTGGTTTCAAGCGGGCACTCAGAATAAATTGAATCACGATGTTCCAGGGAAAACTGACTTGAATCAGAATCCCACGGAATCCGGCTGTGTGTCAAAAATAATTGGCGGTGGCCCGGTTTTTCAGCGCCCGCGCCAGGTCTGCGTGCTGTCCGGCCCACCCCGCTTGAACCGGTATCCATCGGGGACTGCGTAGGGTGTTGATGTTGTCGCGGATCACGCGCCCCATGGGGCAGGGCGGGGCTTGACGGACGGACGGCGGGCGCGTATGCTCATTTCGCCAGTTGACGAAATAAGAATATATGCGCGAGTTCATGTCCATGACCAAGGCCCTGGCGGATGTTACCCGCGTGCGCATCCTGATGGCCCTGCGCGGCGGCGAGTTGTGCGTTTGCCAGATCACCGAGTTGTTCGGCATGGCTCCCTCCACGGTCTCCAAGCACCTCTCCATTCTCTATCAGGCCGGGCTGGTGGCCTCCCGCAAGACGGATCGCTGGGTCTATTACCGGTTGCCCGGCCGCGGCGCCGCCGTCCCGGTGCGCGCCGCCCTGGCCTGGGTGGCCCGGGCCAACGCGCAGGATCCGCAGATTTCCGCCGACACCAAACACATCCAACGCATCCAAAAAACCGACCTCGCTGAACTATGCAAACGACAATGCAAAAAGTGAAACCGACCGTTCTGATTCTCTGCACCGGCAATTCCTGCCGCAGCCACCTGGCTGAAGGCCTGCTGCGCGCCGCGGCGGGGGAATTCCTCACTGTGCAGAGCGCTGGCTCCAAACCGGCCGGCTATGTGCATCCGCTGGGCATCCAGGTGATGAAGGAAATCGGAATTGATATTTCCGGTCATCATTCCAAGTCCATGAACGAGTTTCTGACCCAGCCGATCGAGACCGTGATCACGGTCTGCGGCAATGCCGACCAGGCGTGTCCGGTATATCCGGGCCAGTTGAACCGCCATCATTGGGGCTTTTTTGACCCGGCCCACGCCACGGGCACGGACGAGGAAAAACTGGCGGTGTTCCGGCAGGTGCGGGACCAGATCAAGCTGGTGTTTGAGGCTTACGCCGACGGTCGGCGCGACCAGATGAAAGCCCTGTAATTTATGCTCCTGACGCCACAAGTGCTGCAGGTATTTGATCCCGCGATGTGCTGTTCGACGGGCGTGTGCGGGCCGGGCGTGGACCCCAAGCTTGTGCAGTTTGCCGCTGATCTGGAGTGGTTGAAAGCGCTGGGTGTATTGGTCCAGCGGCACAATCTCTCCCAGAACCCGGGGGCTTTTGTGGCGACGACCGTCGTGAACCATGCGCTGATGGAGCGGGGTGAAGCGGCGCTGCCGATGCTGTTGCTCAACGGCAAGGTGGTGGCGACGGGCCGTTACCCGGACCGTGTGGAGCTCGCGGGCTGGTTCAAATTGAAGGTCTCGGCGAGCGCCCCTGCCACGCCGGGTTGCGGCTGCGGCGGTGGCACCTGCTGACATGAATATTGCCGCCGATCAATCCCTGGCCTGCTTTTTGGCAGCGCCCACCCGCTTCTTGTTTTTCACCGGCAAGGGCGGCGTGGGCAAAACCTCCCTGGCGTGTGCCTCGGCCATTGCGCTGGCGGATGGAGGCAAGCGCGTGCTGCTGGTCAGCACCGACCCCGCCTCGAATCTGGATGAAGTGCTGGGAGTCAATTTGATTTCGCTGCCGACGGCGGTGCCGGCGGTGCCACGACTGGCCGCGTTGAACATAGATCCGGCGGCGGCGGCGCTGGCGTATCGGGAAAAACTGGTGGGCCCCTATCGCGGCAAGTTGCCGGACGCCATCGTGCGCGGCATGGAGGAACAGCTTTCCGGCGCCTGCACGATGGAGATTGCCGCGTTCGACGAATTTTCCCGGCTGCTCGGCCAGCCGGAAGCCACCGCCGACTTTGATTACGTAATTTTTGACACTGCGCCGACCGGCCACACACTGCGCCTGCTGTCACTGCCCGGGGCGTGGACCGGCTTTCTGGCGAGCAGCACGACGGGCAATTCGTGTCTGGGTCCGCTGTCAGGACTGGAGCAGCAGCGGGAGATTTATGCCGGTGCCGTGGCTGCCCTGGCCGACGGGGAACGCACGACGCTGGTGCTGGTCAGCCGGGCGCAGCGGGCGGCGCTGGCGGAAGCGGAACGCACCAGCCATGAATTGGCCGCCATCGGGGTTCGTAATCAGCGGCTCATTTTGAACGGGCTCTTTCAAGCCTCCGCTGCCGACCCGCTGGCCCTCGCATTGCAACAGCGTGGCACGGATGCCTTGACGGCCGCGGAACCCTTTTTGACGCAAATGCGTTTGTTTAAAGTGCCGTTGCGGTCGCAAAATCTGGTGGGCATCCCGGCCTTGCGGGCGTTGGTGACGGCGAATTATTTTAACGCCGGCAACCAGCCCGATGCGGTTGCCAGCATGGTCTTGCCGCCGACCCAATCCCTCGCGGAACTGGTGGATGGCATTGCCCAACCCGGCCACGGTGTGGTCATGACGATGGGCAAAGGCGGCGTGGGCAAGACGACCATCGCTGCCGCGATCGCCACAGAATTGGTCCGGCGCGGTCATCAGGTCCATTTGAGCACCACTGATCCGGCGGCGCATATCGCCGTGGCGGCGGGACATCTGGTAGGCTTGAATGTCAGTCGGATTGATCCCCAAGTCGAGACGCGGGCGTATGTGGCACAGGTGCTGGCGACGGCTGGCAAAAATCTCGATGCCAACGGCCGCGCCCTGCTGGAAGAAGATTTGCGGTCGCCCTGTACGGAAGAAGTTGCCGTGTTCCGCGCGTTTGCCCGCACGGTGGCGCAGGGCAAGGAGGCCTTTGTGGTTCTGGACACCGCGCCGACCGGCCACACGCTGTTGCTGCTGGACGCGACGGAATCGTATCATCGGGAAATCGCGCGCAAGGCGAGCGACCTGCCGGAAGCGGTGCGCGAACTCCTGCCTCGGTTACGGGACGCGGACTATACCCGCGTGGTGGTGGTGACGCTGCCCGAAGCCACCCCGGTGCATGAGGCGGCCATGCTGCAGGCTGACTTGCGCCGGGCGCAGATCGAGCCGTTTGCGTGGGTGATCAACCAGAGCGTTGCCGGCAGCGGTTCGCAGGATCCGTTGCTCGTGGCCCGCGGACGCGGCGAAGTGCAATACATCCGCGAAGTCGTCGAACAACATTCCCAGCGCACGGCGCTAGTGCCGTGGGTGACGGAAGAACCCACCGGCCCGGAACGCCTGCAACAACTGTTCCAACCGGAATCCCCTTTTTGAATCCATGAAAAAATATACGGCCGAAATGCTCGGCACCTTCGGACTCGTGTTTGCCGGGACCGGGGCCATCATTATTGATCAGGTGACAGGCGGCGGCGTCACGCATGTGGGCGTGGCGCTTACGTTCGGAATGATCGTGATGGTTATGATCTATAATTTTGGAGACATCTCCGGCGCGCATCTGAACCCGGCCGTGACCCTTGGTTTTTGGGCGGCGCGACGCCTGCCGGGACGCGATGTCGCGGGTTACCTTGTCAGTCAGGTGATCGGCGCGCTGCTGGCGAGCGGGGTGTTGCGCGTGCTTTTTCCCGACAACCAGCTGCTGGGCGCAACGATGCCGGCGGGTTCGGAACCGCAATCGTTCCTGTTGGAATTCATTCTCACCTTTTTCCTGATGCTGACAATTCTCAACGTCTCCACCGGTGCCAAGGAAAAAGGCATCACGGCGGGCATGGCCATCGGTGCCGTCATTGGGCTGGAAGCGATGTTTGCCGGCCCGATTTGTGGCGCCTCCATGAATCCCGTGCGTTCGCTGGCGCCGGCCTTGGTGTCGGGTCATCTGGAACATTTGTGGCTGTATCTGGTCGCGCCGATCTTGGGTGCGGTGTCGGCTAAGTTTGCCTGCCGGTGTGTGCGCGCGGGTGAATGTTGCTGATATTCGGCCACTGATGGAGGGGGACCGATTAACGCTGGTGGGACAAAAGCCGAGCAGGTTCCCCCCCCAAGACAAACGGTAGTTCTTGTGTTATACTGACTATTGTTGTTCGGAAAAGGGTGGTGGCCAGCCGGGGTGCCCCCTATCGATTGTAACAATAAACAGTGGCTCTCCGTCTAGTTCATGGACAAAATAGATCCCTAAACCCGATTAACCCACACCCTCGATATGAATACATCGACACTGTTGAAGTTATTGTTGCTGGTCACGCTCGGATCGTTCCTGTCAACGGGTTGCGGGGGCCCTGAGCGCGTCGCGGATCGGCAGAGCCGACCGGCTCCGGTCGGTCAGCCCGTCGTCGTGACCGAAGCGCCGCCGGCGCCCCTTCTGGATCCCGTCACCTTTTCACCGGGGCCGCGATATATTTGGATTCGCGGCGGCTGGGTCTGGAGCAGTCGTTGGGTGTGGGAACCGGGGCGTTGGATGCGTCCGCCCCAACCCGGCGCGGTCTGGGTGGTGAATCATTACGAATACCGCAATGGCGTTCATGTCTTCATTCGGGGCGGCTGGCGATTTTAAAGGCCGGTCTGTAATTTTGGATTGCTGAATATCCGATTTCGGGCGTCGCTCTGAAGCTGGCGCGCGCCTTTTCGCCGGAATTGGGCCTTCCCTCCTCCAAAACCGCACGTTTACGCCGCTAGAGTCATTGACTCCGGCGGGCGGTTTGCTATTTTCACCGCTCGTTTTACCGACATTAATCACCGCAAAAATAAGTTCTATGGCCAAAGCTAAATCCAACAAATACGTCTACACCTGGGGCAATAAAAAAGCTGACGGCGACGGCTCGATGAAGCCGCTGCTCGGCGGCAAGGGTGCGAACCTCGCGGAAATGACCCGCATCGGTTTGCCCGTGCCTCCCGGTTTCACCATTACCACCGATGTCTGCACGTACTTCTACGCGCATAAAAAAACTTATCCCGCGGAACTCCAGGGCCAGATGGAAGCCGGCGTGGCCAACATGGAAAAAATCATGGGCTGCAAATTCGGCGACGCCAAGGCGATGCCGTTGCTCGTGGCGGTGCGCTCCGGCGCGCGCGATTCCATGCCGGGCATGATGGATACGATTTTGAACCTGGGCCTCAACGACCAGACGGTGCTGTCCCTCGCGGCCGCCACCAAGAATGAACGGTTCGCCTGGGATTGCTACCGCCGCTTTATCCAGATGTATGGCGACGTCGTGCTCGGCGTCCAGAAGAAAGAGGGCGAAGATCATGAACCGTTTGAAACGGCCATCCATGAATACAAGCATGAGATTTATCACCGGGACATCATTGACAGCGAACTGACGGCCGCCGATCAGGCGGAGCTCGTCAAGCGCTTCAAGGCCCTCGTCAAGGAACGCACCGGCAAAGGCTTCCCGAACAGCCCCTGGGAACAGCTCCGCGGCGCCGCTGGCGCGGTGTTCAGCTCCTGGATGAATGATCGCGCGACGGTCTATCGCCGCAAATACAACATCCCCACGGAATGGGGAACGGCCGTCAATGTGCAGGCGATGGTTTACGGCAACACCGGCGAAACCTCCGGCTCCGGCGTGGCGTTCACCCGCAATCCCGCGAACGGCACCAATGAATTCTACGGCGAATTCCTCATCAACGCCCAGGGCGAAGACGTGGTCGCCGGCGTGCGTACGCCCGAACCCGTGCTCAAGCTCAAGGACCAGATGCCCAAGTCCTACGCGGAACTGCTCGTCGTCCGCAAGACGCTCGAAAAACATTTCAAGGATGTCCAGGACATCGAATTCACCGTCCAGGAAGGCCGGTTGTTCATGCTCCAGACCCGCAACGGCAAGCGCACCGCCGCCGCCGCCCTCAAGTTCGCCGCCGACATGGTGAAGGAAAAATTGATCGATGCCGAAACCGCCGTGATGCGGAATCCGGCCGATCAGCTGGAACAGCTCCTCGCGCCGATCTTTGATCTCGCGGAAGTCAAAAAGGCCACCATCATCGCCACCGGTCTCCCGGCTGGACCTGGTGCGGCCTGCGGCAAGATTTATCTCAACGCCGAACGCGCCGTGGAAGCCGAGAAGAAGGGCGAAAAAGTCCTGCTCGTCCGTGTCGAAACGTCGCCGGAAGACTTGCGCGGCATGATCGCGGCGGAAGGCATTCTCACCGCGCGCGGTGGTGTCAGCTCGCACGCGGCCCTCGTGGCCCGTCAGATGGGCAAGGTCTGCGTGTGCGGCGCCGCCGGCGTCCATGTGGATTACGACAAGCAGACCGTCACCATCGGCAACCAGACCTTCAAGGAAGGGGAATACCTCTCCATTGACGGCACCGCCGGCACGGTCTATGCCGGTGAAGTCAAAACCGCCCCGTCGGAAATCGTCTCGGGCATGCTCCACGGCGACAAAGCCGCGCAGGCCACCGAGAAGTTCAAGAATTACAACCAGCTCATGAAGTGGTGCTCGCAGTTCACGCGCCTGCAGGTGCGCACGAACGCCGACACGCCGGAGCAGACCCAGAACGCCGTGGCGTTCGGGGCCACGGGCATCGGCCTCACCCGCACAGAACACATGTTCTTTGAAGGAGACCGCATTGATGCCATGCGCGAGATGATTCTCGCGGACACCCTGGAAGCCCGCGAAGCGGCGCTCGCCAAGTTGCTCCCGTATCAGCGTGATGACTTCTTCGGCATCTTCAAGGCGCTGAAGGGCTATCCCGCCACCATCCGTTTCCTCGATCCCCCGCTGCACGAATTCCTGCCCAACACCAAGGAATCCCAGATGGACCTCGCGCGGAAGCTGAATATTCCCGTGGAGCGCATCATCAACCGCGTCCACGAGCTGCATGAATTCAACCCCATGCTCGGGTTCCGCGGCTGCCGTCTCGGCATCAAGTTCCCGGAAATCACCCGCATGCAGGCCCGCGCCGTCTTTGAGGCCGCTGCCGCTGCGCAGAAGCAGGGCTTCAAGCCCAAGCCCGAAGTCATGATCCCCCTCGTCGGCTTCAAGCGCGAACTCGACCTCCAGGTCGCGATCGTGCATGAAGTGGCCAAGCTGGTCATGTCCGAGAAGAAGGTCAAATTCGCCTACAGCGTCGGCACGATGATTGAAGTGCCGCGCGGTGCGCTCACGGCGGATGAGATCGCCCAGACGGCCGAGTTCTTCAGCTTTGGCACCAACGACCTCACCCAGACCTGCCTCGGCATGAGCCGCGACGATTCCGGTTCCTTCCTCGGTGCCTACACCGAGAACGAGATCATGAAGAAGAATCCCTTCGCCTCGATCGACCAGACCGGCGTGGGCCAGCTGATCCAGATCGCGGTGGAGAAAGGCAACAAGACCCGCCCTGGCATCAAGCTCGGCATCTGCGGCGAACACGGCGGCGATCCCGATTCCGTGAAGTTCTGTCACCGCGTTGGCCTCACCTACGTGAGCTGCTCGCCGTATCGCGTGCCCGTCGCGCGCTTGGCCGCCGCCCAGGCTGCCATCGAAGAGAAGCGCAGCGCCAAGGTCGGCAAGGTCGCTAAGAAGAAATAAGCCCCGGCCTCTGAGCCCAATCATTCCAAAGCCGTCCCGGGAAACCGGGGCGGCTTTTTTTCTTGTTAATTTTTTCCCGCGGCTGTATCAGCAGCGGACTTAATCTATTTATGGGCACCATATTATCCGGTTGTGTGGTTGGGTTTGTCATCTGGTTTCTCGTCCGTTATCTCGCCGCCGGCTTTTACACCGTCAACCAGAACGAGCGCGCCGTGAAGACCAGCTTCGGCCGCGCCGAACGGGTGGGCGACGCCACCACCGGGCAGGACCCCATCGCCGCGTCGTTGAACGACGAGGAAAAGGTCCGCTACAACTATCCCCAGGTGCGCGTCATCCCTCCGGGCGGACCCTACTTCAAGTGGCCCTGGGAAAAGGTCTATAAAATTTCCATCGCCACCCAGACCATCAACATGGCCACCGACCCGGAAAACCCGCTGGCCAACAATTCCGGGCAAATGCTCGAGGCCGTCACCAAGGACCAGCTCAACACCGGCTTGAAAGGCCAGATCCGCTGGCACGTTTCCGAGCGCAACCTCTACGCCTACCTCTTCGGCGTTAAACATCCCATTACGCACGTCATGGGCTATTTCGTGTCCGTCCTGCGCGAGCGCATCGCCAATTTTGAGGCCCCCGCCGGCGCGGCCAAGACCGGCGACCCCCAGGCGCTCCACAATCTCGCAGCCACCGCCGTCACCGGCATCTCCATCAACGACCTCCGCAAAAATCTGTCCGATATCAACGATCACATGGACAAGGAATGCGCCGGGTCCGCCGGGCGCTACGGCATCGCGCTGGACGCCTCGCTCATTACCGGCATTGACCCGCCGCCCGAGGTCGAATCCGCCCTGGCCGCCATCAACACCGCTTACAACGAGGTCTCCTCCAGCATCAGCCTCTCGCAGGCGAGTGCGGACCAGAAGATCGTCCAGTCCAAGCGCGCCGTGGAGATCGAGACCCTCAAGGCGCAGGCCGAGGTCCAGCCCATCGTCGCGCTGGCCGACCAGTTGAGCGATCTGAAACAGAACGGGGCCGGCGCCCTCGACGCCTATGTGCGCAACGTCCGCTTAAAACTCTACAGCGAAGCCAAAACCGTGATCCTGGAGGCCAGCCATGAATGATAACCCGCTCGCGTCGCCCGTCGCGCATTTCTTCATCGCCGCCGTCGTCACCTTCTTCGGCCTGTTCCTCCTCGTGCCGGTGTTCTTCGGCTTCGTGCGCTTGTTCGGCTTTTACACCATCGTCGAGGAACGCCAGTGCAAGGTGTATATGTTGTTCGGCAAAGTCGTCGCCGTCATCGATGAGCCGGGGCTGCACCTGCTCATCCTCAAACTGGGGATCAAGGCGCCACTCGTTAACTTCCTCGGCAAATGCCACACGCTCGATTTGCGGCTGGACCAAGAATACATCCGCAGTACGCCCGTCAATTCGGAGGAAGGCGCGCCCATGGGCATCGGCATCTGGTACGAGATGGTCGTGAGCGACCCCGTGTCCTATCTGTTCAAGAACGCCGACCCGCGCGGCTCGCTCGCCGCCAACGTGGGCAACTCCACCGTCCGCTGCCTGAGCAACATGAAACTCGCCGACATGCTCCAGAACCGGCATCCCATGAGCCTGACCGTGCGCACGGAAGTGTCCCCGCAATCGCAGGCGTGGGGTTACAGCCTCGGGTCCGTCTATATCCGCAAGGTGCACTTCCGCGATGCGGGCATGATCAAGCAGATTGAGGAAAAGGTCGTCAACCGGCTGCGGCAGGTCACCTCGGCCATCAAGCAGGACGGCACCAACCAGGTGAATATCATCGCCAGCACGGCCGAACAGCAGGCGGCCATCGAGTTCGCCAAGGCCGCCGCCATGCGCCCGCAGATTGTGGGCCTGGCGTTGAAAAAGATCTCGCAGGACCCGGACATTGCGCACGCCCTGTTCGCCGTGCTCGAAACGCAGAACATTATTGCCGGCGAAGCCAACATCACGCTCATCCCGCGCAACTCCGAACTGCTCGGCCAACTGGTCGCCGCCTCGCAGACGCCGAAGGCGGCTGTTAAATAATGGATTTGAGTTTCCGAAAATCTCGCGACTGAATATCAATGGACATTCAGAAACCAAGTCGGCCATTCCCCAGTACTTTGCAGCGTGCTGGTCTTTGCAGGCGGCTGGCTCTGACGGGAAATAAATCGGAAGAAGCTAAATATTGAAAAACATGCCTGATCGGATGCGTTTGATTCTGCCAATTGGGGTTTTGGTTCTAATAATCTTTTCCGGCTGCAACCCAAACACCGAAAAGATGGTAAAATTGTTCACTCCGCCGGAAGATGAAGCCAAAGCGACTAATTATATTTCCCTGCTCCGGCAAGGCAGATTTGAAGACATTCAAAAAGACATGGATGCCAGCATCACGGGCGCTGACACGCACGCTACGTTGGTCAACATGGCTGCATTGATCCCCGCGCAAAACTCCGTTTCAGTCAAGGTCGTTGGAGCCAACAGTCTTTACAGTCAAGAAGGGTCCAAGGTCAATCTTACCTTCGAATACCAATTCCCCACTAACTGGCTGCTCATCAGCGTCGCCTTGCAGAAGAAGGACGGGGTTTCAACCATCTATGGCTTCCATGTGCGGCCAATACCGGATTCATTGGAAAACTATAACCGGTTCACCTTGGTCGGAAAAAGCATATTTCAATATGCCGTATTGATTGCATCTATTTTGATTCCGATTTTTACTTTGTATGTGCTGGTGGTTTGCATCCGAACCAAAATGAAAAAGAAAAAATGGCTTTGGATCATATTTATTTTACTTGGCGTCGGTAAAATCACTATCGATTGGACAACGGGTCAGTGGCAGTTGGGTTTTTTTCAATTTCAACTCTTTGGCGCGAGTGCCTTTGCCCATCCTTTTGGGGCATGGTTGATTTCCGTATCAGTTCCCTTGGGTGCGATTCTATTCCTGCGCAAGAGAAAGAAATTTACCGCCTCAATTGAAGCGGTGATTTCAGAAATCCCGACGCCCTAGCATCGGGATTCATTGCCCCTCATTTCCATTTCTTTGCCGTACGCCCACCGTTGCCGCCAATCGGCCGGAGCGCGGATTGTCCCAATCCGCAGCGCATGACTAGATCAAGTGGCTTGAAACCCTCTACGGCGTCCGGTCTGACCAGGTGCGGCAAGTTGAACAACTACGAAGGGACCATTCTCAGGCTTGGGCAGGGCAGGGCTAGCGTTTGTCTTGCTTCGACCAGCTACGTCCGTACTGCCTCGGTTGCGAAGGGCCGTTCATTTCGCCTCTTTTGATGAGAAGCAAAGGGGTCATCAAACTCGCGAAAATTTAAAATCGAATCTTCCTGCCAACAATTGCTTCCTATGGAGCTCGCGACCGGGTGCTACAGCATGCCTTTTTCCTGCTAGTAGGCCTCCCGGAAAATGGACAAACAACCCACAGCCGAATAATGCTTGAAGCCACAGATGCCTGGGCTGCGAAGCTCCCGAACGGCCCCTCCTGAAGCGGTTTTGTTCTTTATAAAAAATACCACAAAATATTTGTTGCCGATCCCGTTTTCCAGACGTCTGGCAGATGAACCATGCGTTGCCGTCAACGGCCGCCAAATTATTTTGTGCAAATGAGCAATAAGCGTAGAATGTTTACCGGTTTCACATTATTAATAGCTGCCACAGCCATTTCGCACATGCCGCACCGCACCGCACCATGAAATCAGCCGGCTCATTTATTTTGGGATTGAGCGTTTTATTTGGCCTCGGCAACGCCGGGGTCGCCCGCGAGTCGCGGGCGTTGAGCTACAATCGCGACATCCAGCCCATCCTTTCGGAAAATTGTTTTTCCTGCCATGGCACGGACTCGGCCTCACGCAAGGCCGGGCTGCGGTTGGATCATTTTGAAACCGCCACGAACACGCTGGCGGACGGGGCTGTGGCCATTGTTCCCGGCCGGCCGGATCAAAGCGAAATGATCCGCCGGATCCTGGCGACGGACGATGACCAGATGCCGCCGGAAAAAATCAACAAGGTCTTGACGCCGGAGCAGAAGGAACGGCTGCATCAATGGATTGCGACCGGCGCCCAATACGAACCGCACTGGGCTTTCATTCCCCCGGTAAAAGCGCCCTTGCCTGCCGTAAAGAATTCCCGGTGGGTCCGCAATCCCGTGGACCGTTTCATCCTCGCGCGGCTGGAATCCGAAAAATTAAAACCCAATGCCGGGGCGGACCCGCGCACCCTGATCCGGCGCGTGACGTTGGATTTGACGGGCCTGCCGCCGTCGCCGGAACAGGTGGAAGCGTTCGTGCGCGACTCCTCGGCGGACGCCTATGCAACCGTGGTGGACCGGCTCCTCGCCTCGCCGCAATGGGGCGAACACCGCGCCCGTTACTGGCTGGATGCCGCGCGCTACGGCGACACGCACGGGATTCACTTCGACAATTACCGTGAGATGTGGACGTATCGGGAATGGGTCATCAATGCCTTCAACCAAAACATGCCGTTCGATGAATTCACGCTCGAAAATCTGGCGGGCGATTTGCTGCCGCAGGCGACCCGCGACCAGAAAATTGGCAGCGGCTTTAACCGGTGCAATGTCACCTCCAATGAAGGCGGCTCCATTGACGACGAAGTCCTCGTGGCTTACACGCGCGACCGGACGGAGACGACCGGCCAAACATGGCTGGGTATGACGGTCGGCTGCGCGGTTTGCCACGATCACAAATACGATCCGCTCACGCAAAAGGATTTTTATTCGCTGTCCGCGTTTTTTAACAACAATAGCCAGAAGGCGATGGACGGGAACATCAAGGACACACCGCCGGTGATGGTCATTCCGAAAGCGGAGGACGACGCGCGCTGGCAGCAGCTCGGCCACGAGATTCCCGCCGCCGAGCAACGCATCGTGGCGCGAAAAGCCACTGCGTCTGGCGATTTCACGAACTGGCTCGCGCAACCGTATCACCCGGGCATCTCCGCGCAACCCACGGAGGCGAAGCTCGTGTTCGCCGCGCCCTTGGCGGAGGGTTCCGGCTCCCCGCTTTATTTTGATTTGAACGGCATGAATCAGGCCCTGGACATTGGCGACGACACGAACTGGCAGAATGGGGCGGTCGCGGCTCTGGCTTATACCACGGGCGGGTCAAAGGCGCCGGGGTTTGTCGCTGCGGGGAATTTTGAGCGCACCAATGCCTTCAGTATCACGACCTGGGTGCGGCTGGAGGAAGATAAGAACGGCGCCTTGGTCGCGCGGCTGGATGATCGGGCCGGAAAATTTCGGGGCTGGGATTTGTTTGTCGAAGACGGCAAGCCGCGGTTTCACCTGCTGAATGATTTCCCCACGAATGCCCTGAAAGTTTCCGGCAAAGTGGAACTGCCCAAAGACCGCTGGAGTTTTCTGGCGGTGACCTACAATGGCACCTCCAAAGGCAAGGGCGTGAAAATATATCTCAACGGCGTGATGCAGCAAATGGAGGTCCTGAATGACACGCTCAGCGCCTCCACGCTGACGACCGTGCCGCTCAAACTGGGCCAGCGCGAAACCGGTTCGCCCCTGGCGCACGCCGGCTTGCAGGATTTGAAAATCTTTTCCCGGGTGCTCCCGGCCGGCGAAATCATGGAGCTGATGAATGTGCCGCGGTTGCAATGGCTCACGCACCAGCCGCTACGCTCAACCAACGAGACAGAGGAATTGTTTGCCCTGTGGCTTAAAAAGGCTGACGGCGTGTATCGCGACCTGCTCGCGACTCGCGAGAGCTTGAATAACGAGCAGGCGGAAATCCGCCAGCGCGGCACGGTGGCGTATGTGATGAATGAACGCAACAATGCGCCGGAGGCCTACGTTTTGTTCCGCGGCGCTTACGATCAGCGCCGTGACAAAGTGACTGCCGACACGCCCGGGTTTTTGCCGCCGCTGCCGGCCGGTGCGCCCCGCAACCGGCTCGGCTTTGCGGAATGGCTGTTGCGTCCGGAAAATCCCCTCACCGCCCGCGTGACCGTGAACCGTTTCTGGCAGGAGCTGTTTGGCACGGGCCTGGTGAAAACCTCGGGCGACTTCGGGGTGGCGGGCGAACCCCCCTCGCATCCGGAATTGCTGGACTGGCTGGCGGTGGATTTTCGCGAACACAACTGGGATGTGAAACGGATTTTCAAATTGTTGGTGATGTCGGCGGCGTATCGTCAGTCGGCCGTTTGCTCGCCCGCGAAGATTGAGCGCGACCCGGAGAACCGCTTGCTCGCGCGCGGACCGCGGTTCCGTATGGACGCCGAGATGGTCCGCGACTATGCGCTGGCGGCGAGCGGCCTGCTCGTGGAAAAAATCGGTGGGCCGAGCACGCGTCCCTATCAGCCACCGGGCATCTGGGACAAGGTCGGAATGCCGGGCGGCGACACGCGGAATTATGTGCAGGATCACGGCGATAATTTGTATCGCCGCAGCGTTTATACGTTTTGGAAACGCCAAGCCGCGCCCGCGTCGTTGGAAATTTTCAACGCGCCGTCGCGTGAGGTGTGCACCGTCCGCCGGGATCGCACCGACACCCCGTTGCAGGCGCTCGTCACCCTGAACGACCCCCAATTCGTCGAGGCGGCCCGCCACCTGGCGCAGGCGGGCTTGGTGGATAAAAAGGATGTCGTCGACTTCCTGGCGGAACGGCTACTGGCGCGGCCATTGACCGCCCGGGAACGGAAAATTATCGGCGCCAGCGCCGGCGACCTGCTGGCGCATTACCAAGCGGAACCGAAAGAGGCGTCGCAGTTGTTGGCGGTGGGTGAAACCAAACCGGATGCCACAATAGATCCGGCTACCCTCGCGGCTTACACCATGGTCGCGAATGAAATGATGAATCTCGACGAAGTCTTGAACAAATAAAATCATGAGCCCGTTCAATCCGCACCCACTCCTGCAGGACTATGTCCGCTCCGAAACGCGCCGCCAGTTTTTCAAGCGCGGCGCCAGTTTGCTGGGCACGGCGGCGCTGGCGTCGCTCGCGCCGAACCTGCTTTTGGCCGACGACAAAAAAACCGCCGCCGCCGGCGATGCGGAGAAAATGCTGCGCGCCATCGGACCGCATTTTCCGCCCAAGGCCAAGCGCGTGATCTATCTGCACATGGTCGGCGGCCCGTCGCAGATGGATCTGTTCGATTACAAGCCGAAGCTCAGCGAACAGTTTGACAAGGATTTGCCGGACTCCATCCGTATGGGGCAGCGCATCACGACGATGACGAGCGGCCAAAAACGCCTGCCGATCGCGCCCACGAAATATAAATTTGCGCAACATGGCAAAAACGGCATGTGGATTTCCGAGCTGCTGCCGTGGACGGCGAAGATGGTGGACGACTTGTGTTTCATCCGCTCGATGAATACGGATGCCATCAATCACGAGCCGGCGATAACCTTCATGCAGACCGGCAATCAGAACACGGGCAAGCCCTGTCTCGGCTCGTGGGTTTCTTACGGCCTCGGCTCGCTGAATGAAAATCTGCCCACGTTCGTCGTGCTCATGGCCAAATCCTCCAACACCGAACAGCTGCAGGCCGTTGGCTCGCGCCTCTGGTCGGCGGGCTATCTGCCGGGGGAACACGCGGGCGTGCAATTGCGCACGGCGGGCGACCCGATTTTATTCATCAATAATCCCGCCGGGGTGGACGATAAAGTCCGGCGCGTGACGCTGGATGGGTTAAAGGCGCTGAACGAAATCAATTTTCGCACCGTCGGCGATCCCGAAACCCACACCCGTATCAAGCAATACGAACTGGCGTTCCGCATGCAGTCCAGCGTGCCGGAACTCGCCGACCTGTCGCATGAAACGCCGGCGACCTATGCGCTTTACGGGGATGAGGCTAAAACGCCCGGCACGTTTGCGAATACGGCGTTGCTCGCGCGGCGCCTGGTGGAACGCGGCGTCCGTTTCGTTCAGATTTATCACAACAACTGGGACACGCACGCCAACGTCGGCGGCCGCTTGCCGTCTCAATGCAAGGACGTGGACCAGGCCTGCTACGGCTTGATTCAGGATTTGAAATCCCGCGGGATGCTGGACGACACGCTCGTCGTGTGGGGCGGCGAATTTGGGCGCACGATTTACTCCCAGGGCCAGCTGACCAAGAACAATTACGGCCGCGATCATCACCCGCGCTGCTATACGATGTGGCTGGCCGGTGGCGGCTCCAAGCCCGGCCTGATTCATGGCGAGACGGATGATTATTGCTACAACATCGTCAAAGACCCTGTGCACGTTCATGATTTTCATGCGACGGCGCTGAAGCTGCTCGGCTTCGATCACTTGAAAATGACCTACCGTTTTCAAGGCCTGGACCAGAGACTCACCGGCGTCGTGCCAGCCAGCGTAATTGACTCGTTGCTTTCCTGAAAATTTCCGCTACAACCCACCAATTCCATGAATGCATCAAAATTGAACCGGCGTGACTTTCTTAAACGCACCGGCGGGGCCGCCGCGTTTCTGGCCGCCGCTCCTTACGTCCTCGCACAGGATAAGACCGGCACCCGTCCGCCGATTCTCGGCCTGGGCGAACATCAATACGAGTGCCTTCATGACTGGGGCGAACTCCCCGCCGGCCACGTCTATGGCAACACGCACGGCGTGGCGGTGGATGCCCAGGGCCAAATCCATATCAAACACACCGTTGGCAAGGGCGCCAAGATCGATGACGCGGTGGTGGTGTTTGATGCCGATGGAAAATTTGTGCGCTCCTGGGGCCGGGAATATAAAGGGGGCGCGCACGGATTGCACTTGAGCCGGGAAGGCGGCGAGGAGTTTTTTTATTTGTGCGATACCAAGCGTCATGAATTTGCCAAGACCACGCTGGCCGGCCGGGAGCTGTGGCGCAAATGGGCGCCGGAGCTATGCCCCGGCTACACGATGCCCGACGAATTCGTGCCGACCAACATCGCCGTGGCGCCGGGCGGGAATTTTTACGTGGCCGACGGCTACGGAAAAAGCTTCATTCACGAATATGACCGCGATGCGAAATACCTCCGCAGTTTCGGCGGCAAAGGCAAGGAGCCCGGTCAGACCAGTTGCCCGCACGGCTTGATGGTGGACGAGCGCGGCGCGCAGCCCATCCTGGTCGTGGCCGACCGCGCCAACAACCGCCTCCAAAATTTCACCCTCGCCGGCCAGCACCTCAACTTCGTCACCGACAATGTTTTGGAGCCCTGCCATTTTCACACGCACGGAAAATTGATGGTCGTGCCCGACCTGCACGCCCGCGTCACGTTGCTCGATGAAAAATTCCAGCTCGTCGCGCAACTCGGCGAAGGCCCCGGCTACAAGGGGTTGCGGACGCTAACGCGCGATCATTTCACACCCGGCCAGTTCGTCGCGCCGCACAGTGCCTATTTCGACCACGCGGGAAATATTTTTGTCGTCGAATGGGTCGAGGTGGGCCGCGTGACGAAATTGCGGAAGCTCGCGTAACCAGCCAGCGCCGCGGGTTTGCGTTTGGCTGCCACCAGGGCGGGACGTCCAGGCTTTTGGCCGGCCGGTCAGGTTGGTTTTCTAAGCGGTGCTCCCGTCGATGCTTTCGTCGCCGCAGTCTGGTACCGGGCCATCATTTGCCGCCAGTCCGCCGGAGCGCGGATTGTCCCCTATCCGCAGCGCATGGCTAGATCAGGTGGCTTGAAACCCTCCACGGCGTCTGGTCTGACATTGCGCTGTGAGTTGAGTCCAGGACGCCGGCACCACCTTCTCGCTTGAGCAGGGCAGGGCTACCGTTCGTCCCGCTTGGATTTGCCCGGTCCATCCCGCCTGGGCTGAACATGGCCGTTCCGGTCCGTCCGGTAATGGTCATTGCGGGTGGCGTGGTTCCGCCAATCGCCATGGCCCCCCTCCCAGTGATGGAATCGCTCCACCCGGAACGGCTCGCAGTACAGCCAGACATTGCCGGGCCCCAGATAGTAATACTGGTCTCCCACGTAACCCACATATTCGTAACCGTCCCAGGCGTAATAGTCCGGCACCATGACCGGGCCGACATAAACTTCCGGTGGCGGTGCCACATAGACCGCAGGGCGCGGTGCCACCTCCATGTAGGGGCGAAAGCCCACCGCCACCACCCCGCGGTCGGGCTCAATCACACACCCGGTCACACACGCCCAGCCCCCGGTCGCAATGGCCAGTAGCACGGGGCGAAAGAATTTGGTTTTCATGGGTAGTCCGGGGGGTCAGTGATTGTCACCGCCATGACCGCCCTCATGGTAGCCATGGTCATAATGGCCCCGGCCGCCGCCTTCCTCTTCCACCGGAATGATGCATCCCGTGGTGGCCAGCAAGGTGAGGGCACAAAAGATAAGCAGTAGAATTCGCATGTCCCAACAACCATGACACGCCCTCCGCCACCCTGCTATGGGGTATAACCCGACAGGGCTGCACCCCGACGGCGGCGGCGGGGCGCGGCACACCGTGCGCGCCGTGGATCTATTGGCACCACCGCAGCGCGCCTTGCCTGTGCCGCAGTTAAATGTAGCGCCGGCATTCCTGCCGGCGGGTTCACGGAACTTTCCAGTTCCGTGTTCCTAATGCCTTTTAACTGAACACTGGCATAACAGCCAGGTAGGGCAGGCCAGTCCTCCGCCCGCCGCTGTTGCTGCACCGGGCGCTGGATGGATCGCACAACCCTTCAAACCACCCGCAGCCTGTCCGGTGCGATTCTTTCCCCTCGTTGGGACCTCCGCCAATCGGCAATAGGGAAATGGGCAATCTCCAGGTAGGGTTATACCCCATAGGCATGGGATCAGGTGCCAGCTAATGTGGTTAAGCATATTGACGGAAACGGGTGTGTCGCCTGAAAATTAAAAAACGCCATGTAGTTATTATTGACGCTAGTGATGACGCGTTCGCTTTGGGTTGGCGGCGGCGCGCTTGGACTCTTGTTGCTGGTGGTTTTCATTCGGCCACGCCTGTTCCGCAAATCAGGAAAGCACTCGACCAACGATTTTACCAAACCACGCCTTTAACCATCCCACACCATTATGAAAATCCTATTCACTGCCGAAGTCACTTCCAAGGGAGCCCGTTCGGGAACCCTTCAGTCCCCCGATGGGCTGCTGAATGTCACTCTGGGAAATCCTTTGCAGAAGGGGATCGAGCAGCGCGGTCCCAATCCTGAGCTGCTGTTTGGGGGCGCCTATGCCGCGTGTTACCACGGCGCCTTGGGTAATGCGGCTAAAAAGCTCGGCATTCCCGTCGAGCATTCCACCGTGCGCGCCCTCGTGAGCCTGATCGAAGAGGATCAGGGCGGCTTCCGTCTGGCGGTGGTGTTGCATGCGCAACTGCCCGGCACGGATCAGGCCCAGGCTCAGCAGATCATGGAAGCAGCCCACCAAACCTGCCCCTATTCCAAAGCCCTGCGCGGCGACGTGGCGGTCTCGCTCGTCGTGGACTAACCTGAAAGATATTTATGAAAGACCCCGTCTATAAACTCATCGAACTCACCGGCACTTCTGAAACGTCCATCGAGGACGCCGTGGGTAAGGCTCTCAAACGTGCGCACAAAACCATCAAGAATCTATGTTGGTTTCAGGTGGTGGAAACCCGCGGCAATATCGAAGCCGGAAAGGTGCACCACTGGCAGGTGACCATCAAAGTCGGCTTCACCGTCAAAGACTGAAGTTCGCCGCCGAATCGGACCTCCCACCCGCTCCAGCTCAGAGCGGGCCATTCCACTCACCCTGCTCCAATCTCAAATCGTAAGCCGTCTTAGTCGTTGATGCCGTAATGGGCATATCCCTCACCCCTTTTAACGGTGATGGTGATGGCGGCGGCGCGGGGGACCAGATGATCCGAAGTCGTGTGGGCTGAATCCCGTTTGGCGGTGGCGGCCGAGGTTTCGGTTAACAGCAATTGGGAGGTATAGGACAGCATCGCAAAAACGGCGGGGGGCATCGAGTTGGGCAGGGATTGAGAGAGAATGTTCATGGCGTTCATCTTCACAGAATATCATAAAGTAAATATGGGGTGTTTTACCCATGCCCGCCAGGCCCGTGGGACCTGTCAGTCATTCGTTGACGAGCCCCAACTCTCCGCGTCTTGGGGAAACCGAACGCTGGATGGATCGTACAGCAGCCCTTCAAGCTGCCAGTCGAATGTCTGGTGCATTTCCTTCCGCTGAGGGGGCAGGCTAGGATGAGGGCGGACGCTCCACTAACTCTTCCCAATTGTCCCACCCCAGGCTCCGTTGAGCTTTAAAAATATAATTTAGTCCTGGATTCATTGCCCCTCTTGGTTTCATCAGTCCCTCCATTGGGACGCCAATTCATTTTTCAGATGCGGAAACGCCAATGTGTGGCAGGTTGAGCCATGGAGGTTGAAACTGTGTCAGCGCGCCAGCCGGATCCGGTGGTGCAATTTTCCGTGTTTACCCCGAACCGTCTGGGGTTGTTGCGCGAGCTGGTTCATCTGCTCGGGGCGCACCATATCCATGTCCTCGCCCTCACCGTCCTCGATACCACCGATAGTTCCATCCTCCGGCTCGTCCTGGATGATCCGGATCAAGCGCGCCGGTTGCTGCATGAAAAGGGGTTTCCCTTTACCGAAAGCCGGCTGGTCGTGGTGGAGATCGCCTCGCCGGATGATTTGAACGGGATCTTCTCGGCCCTGCTGGAGGCCGAGCTGAACATCAATTATCTCTATTCGTTCATCCCGCATCTGCGCGACAAGTCCCTCCTGGCCTTGAGCATGGAGGACAACGACATGGCCGAGCAGGTCCTCAAGCGCCATCAATTCGCCGTCCTTCGCCAATCCGATATTTTGCGGTAATCCCAGTGAGCGCCGCGTCCCGCTGCCCCGGCACTGGTTTATGGTCTTGTAGAAGCCGACGTGAGGAGGTTCAAACGAATAGCCTTGAAAGTCCGCCAAAACGACTCCCACGTTGGATATCCGACCATAGCACCCACTCCGTCGCGTGTCTGGTGCGGTACCCTCTCAGGGGACTTCCGTCACTGGGGATGTGGCACAAGGATTTTGCTGACAACGTAGTCAGGGGTTTCTATTCAAGTTTCAGTTTCAGGTTAGTGGTCCTTGGCGCCTTGGCGGTTAAGTCTGGTTACACTTTTTTCCCTCGCCGCCATTTTTGCCTTCGCCAATTTCGTTAGGATTGGAGCCATGATTTTCCGCAGCCCCGGATAGCTTCAGTGGGAAACGTATAAGTGTAAAACACTACAAAAAAAACCCTTGCCAAGTCAGCCGGGCCGGATTAAAAGTGTATAATAAATATTAAATACGATACGCCAATCGAAAGTGGGCCATTGAATCACCTCGAAACCGTTTCCGCTGCGCCCGGGTTTTCCCCGCTCGCGGGGGAATCCGCCCGTGCGTTTGAGGCCTTTCGTATCT